>TARA_R110001583_G_scaffold105494_2_pt1 | contig 137954 bp, 91 predicted proteins | sample TARA_R110001583 | Tara Oceans TARA_R110001583 (sample SAMEA4398432) | marine metagenome | biome: Polar Biome; feature: [MES] marine water layer (ENVO:01000295) within the mesopelagic zone...; material: water (ENVO:00002006), including particulate matter (ENVO:01000060) such...
CATCGTTGCCATCGCCGGTTTCGATAATATCGTTACCGCCCGAAGCTTCTTCAGCGGTTTCAAAAACAAGCACCGGGTCTGCAGCCAGCTCGCTTAACGGATCTTCTGAGTCTTCCGGCAAAGTGAATTCGCTACGGGTTACTTCAGCATTATCACCGGCAATATGATTATTGCCTTCGCCCCCATAGATGCTGTCATCGCCGCCGCCGCCCAGCAGAATATCGTTTCCGGCATTGCCATAAATGGTATCGGCATCGCCATTGGCGAAGTTGTGGCCGATAATGTCGGCATCAGTGCCATTGGCAGGCATCACAATACCAAGATCACCCAGAATAACGTCAAGTCCGTCGTTCCCGGTCAGGGTATCGGAACCTGTGCCGCCCATGATGACATCATTGCCAAGACCGCCAGTAATAATGTCCTTGCCACCAATGGCTTCGTTAGTGGTTTCGGCCCGGCTGATGCGGGCCACTTTGTCGCGCGTGACAGTTCCAATATCACCCAGCAGAGTGTCATTGCCCTCGCCGCCATCAATGGTGTCATCGCCGCCACCGCCCATGACAATGTCATAGCCACTATCAGCATTGATCAGGTCGGCACCGCTATTGCTGCCGTCACGACCGGTAACCGTGGCACCAAGACCGGTTGAGGGTTCGATAATGCCATAATCGCCAAGAATAATGTCGGAGCCGGTGCCGCCGGTGATGAAATCACCAAGCACAATGACGTTATCGCCGCCATGACTGACAGAAAGGGACTGCGTGCCACCGCCGCCCAGCAGCATGTCGGTGCCCGTGCCGCCGTCAATGATGTCAGATGCTCCCTGCCCTTCATCAACGGTTTCGACAGAAATGACCTCCAGGATCGTATTGGGCTGACTGCGCAGAAGGCTGATATTGTCGCCCCCGATCGTATCGCGCCCCACCTCACCATATAATTTGTCGGAATCAAGACCGCCGATCAGAATATCGTTGCCGCTTCCACCCGAGATGGTGTCTTTGCCGCTGGCCTTGTTATCGCCCTTGACCTGATACTGGCCCTGCGAGCTAGCACCTGCGCCCTGAACCAAACCGGTATCGCCGAGCAGCACGTCATTGTGATTGCCACCGTCAATAACATCATCGCCGACGCCGCCAAAGATAATGTCCTCGTTGTCGCCACCCGAAAGAATGTCGTTGCCGCCGACTGACGGCGCGACGTCGGTATTGGCGTTGATCAGCATACCATTATTGTCAAAGGTGATCGTGCCGGTATCGCCAAACATGATGTCGTTACCATCGCCGCCATTTACCTTGTCAACGCCAGCCCCCCCGAACATATAATCGTCGCCGTCATCACCATCGAGGGTATCATCGCCCCCGGCGGCGGCTGAGGCAACCAGCGTCAGACTGGTCGCGGTCGAGGATGTTTCATCACCGAACATGCGGTCAGAACCGGCACCACCACTGAGATAATCGTTACCAAGGCCGCCGACAATCAGATCAAGACCGTGCTCGCCATACAGGCTATCATCGCCATCTTCACCGAAGATGTCATCATTGCCAGAACCACCATAAATGGTGTCCTTTCCGGTGCCGCCATGAATGGTATCGTTTCCGCTTCCGGCTTCGACATAGTCATCACCGGCACCGGCATCAATATAATCATCGCCGGTATCACCATAAATGCGATCATTGCCAGACCCGCCATAAACGGTGTCATCGCCCTTGCCTGCGCGAATAACAGCATTCCCCGAACTCATGGTGCCGCCACTAATTCCAGCACCATCAAGACGGATGATGTCATTGCCAGCACCCCCATCAAGCACCATGCTGGAAGTTATACCGCTCAGGATAATCTGGTCATCGCCAGCACCGCCAAATGCGACAACGGATTTAACGTGGTTGAAAGTCTGTACAACATTGTCAAACAGCGACGAACGCACCTCGATGGTTTCATCACCGGCAGTTCCACCCACATGCTTGATATAGAATGTTTCGTCGCCATCCTCGGTATTTTGAACCAGACGATCCCCGGCATGCGTCCCCATATTGATGGTCAGTGTGCCGCTATTGAGATTGGCAAGAACCGGTTCACTTGGCGGGTTTATGTCCCAAGTAAAGATGGTTGCCTTGAAAATGGTTTTGTCAATTTCAAAGAGCGTTGATGACCCGAACAGGTAGTGAAGCGTCACATCGCCAATCACGGCAACGCGAATATAAAGTTCGCCGTGAATATCAAACAGATATTCAGGAGAAACATTCATCAAGCCGAGGAACTCGGATGCACGCAGTTTGCCATCACCATTCGGATCGTTGATATCAAAATTGATTTGCGTACCAAGGGCCAGCTTCAAGCCACCTGAAGCAGAGACAATGCCTGCGTTGATCTTGACACTCGCAGTACCAAATATTTCGCCAACCATTACAACTTCCGGTATGTCCTTGCTGCCTTGATGCAGGTCAGAAATATAGAAGCCGTCAAACAGGGAGATCGGATCACCGCTTTCGACAAATTCAACCAGACCATGCAAGTCATAGCCGCCTGCAAGATCAAAGGTTACTTTTAGTGACGCGCCAATTCCAACTTCAAGCATCAAATATGGCGAGTAAAGCGGATATTCTTTGCTTTTGCTCCAGTCAAAATCAAGGTCAAACTTGGGCAGGTCAAAATGAAACAGCTCTACATTGTCTGTCTGGCCGGTCAAAAACTTAATTGGCAGTTTGGTATCTGACAGAATGGGAAGTGAAAATACGTTGACCCATGTTTCCTTCGTCAGGTCATCAAGCAGCCCCCCAGAAACGCCCATTTCTTTTTTGACGTCGTCTATGTTGCCAAAGGCGTAATGACTGTAGTCAATTTCAGCAAGAAGATCGATGCTGCCAACACCGTTCGGATTTTTCAGAACGGTGTCACCATCGTAGCTAAATGAGCCATATTCTCCCAGAATACCGCCTTCAGTCGCTGCCTTCTTGAACGCATTCACCTGATCAACGAGATCGATAAGGTTATCAAGTGTCTGGATGAATGAGAAAACACCTCCGTTTGTCGCACCGACACTGCGCGCCATGTCCAATATCGACATGCTGCCAAGAACCTGCGATATGCCAGGTATCGGCGAAGTCAGGAATTCTATCAGCGGACGGATCGGGTCGAGCATCTTGTCGATGGTTTCAAAAATCGGCAGCAAGATGTCGGTGATAACCCCCGACAAATCCATCTTCACATCGCGATATTCCAGCGTGCCATAATCTGCAATGGCAGCCGTTCCATCGCCAAATTTCTGATTGAAATCGAAATCGACAAACAGCTCGTGGGAAAGTTCGGGCAGGCCTACCCCCGACCCTGAGTCGGGAGAGAAACTGTGAACGTTAAAGTCAAGCTGTCCTTCTGCATCCAGTGTGGATTCAAACAAATGGTCAACCGTACGGACTTCTGAAAATGTCAGGCGTCCATCATGCCCACGATCATTTTCAACAATGTCGTTAGCATTTACACTGCCCTGGTCCGGGTTAATATCAAAAGTAACCGTACCAGAAAATGCGGATGCCTTATCGGTGATCTCGGAATTAAGAATGCCTTGCTGGCCCAGGGCATTAAGGCCGTTAAAATCAAGGTTGAAGGACAGAACCAGTTCGTTTATCGCACCGGTTTCGACAAAGAACCCCTGAGAGGCATTAACGCCAAAGTCAAAATCGAAATCCATGCCAAGCTCGAGATTGACCTTACCACTCGACACATCAAGGCCCAGTCCGGCAATCCCCAGATCCTGGGCCAGATTGATGTCCTGATCAAAGAAGTCCCAGTGAATATCGGCCGAGAAACGAACTTCATCAATATCGGCATCATAAGAGGCAATGACATCGACATCCTTGTTATGATCTGCCCCATCAACAGCACCAAGCTGTTTGAACATGGCTTCGAGAGCGGTTTCAACGACAGTCAGTGTCGGCACGACCAGGCCTGGATTATCATCCTGAAAATCCTGAATGGCTTCGGTGATGGAATCAATCAGGCCATCGTGCAGATCTTCGAAATATTGCGCTGCAACCCCCAGCGCATCGCCGATAAAGGGCAGATCAAGCTCCAGCAGTCGGCTTTCGATCTGACCTTCGAGCTGGCTCAGGAAATAATCCAGACCATTGAGCAACAAACCCGGATTATTCTGAATGCTGCCGGCATCAAGACTGTCCGCCAGATCGGCACTGGTCACTTTAACCACCTTGCCGTCACCAAAATAATCGCTGATTTCAACGCCGACACCCGGATTGAATTCAGCACCACCAATCGTCAGCGGCAAGTCGACCTTAACGGCAACATCGGAAATGACATTGGCAATATTGGCAATGTCATTGCTGTCAAGTTCGCTGAAATACAAACGGTCATCATTGGCCGAACCATTATATTCGTCATTCAGCGACAACTGGAAATGGGCGGGGCCAGAAACAGCAAATCCGTCCTCGCCTGCTGCGGCACTGCCAGAAAGTCCGCCCAATGCCACAGAACCGCCACTTACCTTGCCGGTGGATGCACCAAAATTGGTGTTAAAATTCATGTTTTCAGCCGAAACTGAGATATCAAGGCTAACGCCGGTTTTTGACGTATCAAGGAAGAAGCGTTCGTTGGTGCTATCGGCATAAAGACGCGCACCGGTCAGAACCCGCTGATTGTCGACAACTGTGGACTGCGACCCGGCAATACCCAGGTCTTCTGCAGCGGTTGAGCCATTGATGGATTTGATAATCAGGCCCGGTTCGGCACTGCTTGCCGCGACATCCGACATTTGCAACGTTGCAGAACCACCGAGCAAATCAGTATCGGCACTAAACGAAATGTTGTTCGAACCATCAATCGACACTGAAACCAGCTTGCCCAGCGATGCATAAACCGGAACCGATGCATCAAGCCCCGACATATCACCGGTTTTGACAAAGGTTTTGGCAAGGGCATCCTGCAACGCCTTTTCAAAGGCGTCGTTTGTGGTGCGATTCTGGTCGGCATCAAGATGCACAGTAACAGAACTGGTGCCATTGACAGAGACGGCAAATTCATAGGCACCCGTGGCATCAAAGTCGCTGCCCAATGCCCCTGAAACGACTGCGCCAACATCACCGCTATCCACACCAAGCCCCCCCAGACCGGAAGGAATGGTGGCGGCATCGGCCGTGGTCAGGTCGGTAAAGACCAGTCTGCCATTGTCGTCAATTTCGATGGTCAGGTCGCTATCGGAAACGCCTGCGTTACTGGCGGCCTGCTTGATACCATCCAGAATATCGGAAACCGTCGCACCGGTTTTAACCAGAGCATCAAGGTCGACTTCAAACTTCTCGCCATTTGCCAGCGTGACCGAAAGGTCGGTCTTGCTTGACGCATTGGTGCCAATGCCCTGACCGCCGTTAATGTTGCCAATTGCAGTGCTGCCCGTTGCAGGCGTGCTGTTTTCAGGTTGCGTCAGACGGAAACCAAGGGTGAGGCCAACTGTTGCTGCAGCCGTAACATCGACAAGGCCCGTTCCGTTAACATCAACAATGTCGGTCAGCCCGCCAAGCATATTCTTAACGGCCTCGTCCCCGGCCTGATTGGCAAGATCGCCAATGGCAAGGTTAAGAGATTCCGATTTGCTGACACTGGCAGGGCTATAGTTGATGTCGATCATCAACGCACTGCCATCATCGGTCAGATGAACATCTATGCCATTGCTGCTGGCATCCATGCCAAATGCGGTTTTAAGGGCTGCTTCCAGATCGCCAAGACCGCTGGACGGGTTGTTCTTGAACGCCAGCAGATGGGCCTCAATATCGCTGGCGAAATCAAGCAGGTCGGTCGCACTCATGCCCAACAATGGCAGGTCAGCGGCCAAAACAGACCCGGCATACTGACCCTTGATATATTCAAGCGCGGTTTGCAAGCCCGCGACAATATTATCAATATTAAGGTCTGCCAGGGCCGAAACACTGTCATCGGCAAGGCCACCAAGGTTGACGCCGGGTGTCAGGTTTTGCAGATTACCAATCGTATCAAGCGCGCTAAGCGTGATGGTTATGTCGCCAACATTAACGTCCTTAAGAACGTCACCCGAAATGGCGACATTGGTCAAGGTCAACAGACCATAAGCAGCATCGCCATTGCCCGAACTATAGCTGTAATCTGCAATATCAGAAATTTTAGCATCATCGACATTATATTGGGTTGCTAAAATGTCATGCGCCGTCATGGCGTGCGTTTCTGAGGTTTCCGGGTCGGTATAGCTATTGTCAAGCGAGACCGCTGTATTTAGGGAGACTTTACCACTGCCATCAGCGGTAAAGTCGATCAAACCGACGCGCCCGGTGGCATCAAGGTTGGAAATAGTCAGCTCAACGTTAACGGCAGCGTGAAGGTCCTGAATGATCAGGTGTTTTGAATAACCATCACCATGCAGAGCCGCACTGGAGATGCGCGAAACAGTTTCTGCCGAATTGGCCTGATTGCTGCCCTCAATCCCCAGATTAAGCCCGACCAGTGACTCATTGATCGAAGTCACTGAGAGATCAACCGCATCCATCCGCAAGGTTGAATTTAGCAAATTGCGTTCACTGATTTTTTTGGTCTCGGCATCAAGAACATTGGTCATGGAGGTAGCAACCTCCATGGTGGTTTTGCCGTCGGTCTCTCCGACAGAAACCTGAACAACGTCGCCATAATGACGTTGAACCACATTACCGTCGCCATCTTTTGAACCTAACTGATCTTTCGGTACGTCAATCTGATCAAGGGCATTATTAACGGCTTCGGCGAAGGCTTCTGCTGTTGTCCGGGTTGCATCAGCCGCAATATTCACAACAACGGGTGCAAACTTGCCTAATGTCAGAATAAAGCTGGTTGCAGCGGTAAAATCCGCATCATCGGCAATAACGCCCGACAGAACTGCCGACGGTGTCGATGAGGTTGTATCGCTATAGGCATTATTGCCAAGGTTAAGCCCGAGACTACCCGCGTTATCGCTGGTATCAACCGAGCTATCCTGGATAGTAATCCGGAAAGTGTCGGTATCAATCGACACATGAAGGTCAGTGTCAAGCGCATCAAGATGCGTTACGAGGTCAGCCAACGTCCAGGTTGCGTCAACATCAAGAGTATATTGAGTACCATCACGCATGGTAATCTGAAGGTCAGCAAGACCGTCAGCGGCGGTAACAATGCCGTTTCCATCAAACAGTTCGGAAAGTTTTGGTGTTGAATCGGTCCAGTCGACATCATACCCCAAGGCATGCATGTCAAACAGCAACGTCGCAGAAACACCCAAAATCGAATGGACCGACATATCAGCCGTTCCGGTCAGGCTATCAAGATCGCCAAGAGCGGTTCCGGCATTAAAATTGATATCGCCCTTGTAGGTTTGCGTATCACCATAAGAAATGTCCATCGCAATGGAACCGTCGATGAAACGCAGATTAAGCGCATCAATCATGTCAGCAGCGGAGCCGCTAAAGCCCAAAAGTGCTCCGGTTTGTTCGGAAAATTCAACAATATCTTTAAATGACGTTTTGCCTGCCAAGCTGCCGACAGCCAAAGAAGCCGCCGTATCCGTCCCGGTTTTGCTGGCCGTAAACACAAGTTTGCCATCACGCTGCGATACCGACACGCGGTCCTTTACCGATGACGTGGCAAGGGCAGCACTAACCGCTGTTACAAGATCAGTGATGTTCGCAATGGCATGTTCATCACCGCTAACATCGGTATCGGGGTCAACTTGGTCTGCAGTTATGTTAACTTCTTCGCCGTCCAGTGTCAGAACAAATGTCAGGCCTTTGGTCGGAAAATCCGAGAAATCAATAACATCACTGACAAGCTCAACCGATGAATTGCCATCATTCGCGGTTGCACTCTGATCTTCGCTAAAACCGATCACACCAACTTCGGAACCAAGCTGATCGATAATGTGCTGCATCTGCGCAGAAAGATCGATGGCTTCACCAATGGTCAGCCCGTCGGTGAATGGCAGGCTAACGTCAAGCATATCGCTTTGATCAATACTGTCTACAGCACTGACAAAGTTGTTCATAATCGACAGGAAGTCCTGGGCATCAAAGTTCGACAAAAGCTCGAGCTCTGCCCCCATCGAAACATTGGCTTCTTCATTCAACCCAACGACATGACCGGTAACCGTAATGTCAGGATGATCACCAACATCCAGCCCGGTGATCCCGGCTGCCGGACCTTCAAGGGTTAGCGGCAGGCTGGCAAGAACGGTATTACTATCGCCGTTATTCTGTGCGCTGACAGTCACGACGTTCGACAAATTCGAAATGGACGACAATTCCGAAGTCGAAAGATCATCGAGCTTTCCGTTATCGGCAACGTTCAACGTAACGGAATAATTAATCCCGCCCTGGGTCGAGTCATTGGCAACACCACCAACCGTGAAAGGCATAATGCCAAGGGTCAGCTTGTGACCCGTCAGATCCTGATCAACACTGCTTTGCAGGCTAAGGCTATCCAGGCTGAACGTGATCGCAGAAGATTCATCAACCGACTTATCAATCTTGATGGTAAAATTGATATCAAAAGTCAGCTTCATCTTGCCATCGGTATCAAGCGAAACGTTATAGTCATGATTGGGGTCATCGACGCCGATGGTGAAATCGCGGTCAATCTCCTGCGACATCGCTACGGTGTATACTTCCTTACCATCGACAGTCGTATGCTCGATACTCAGCGAGCTGTTATCCGCCGAATAATACCCGGAATCCTTAAAGAAGGTCTGCCAGTCGGTTTCCAGATTGGAAAGCGCATCGCTATCAAGGTCATTTGTGATTGCACTTAACGGATTAATAATATTCTGCTTGAAAATGTCGCTGAGGTCCGCAAGCGCACCGGCCCCCGAATTTTCATCCGTCCCCAAAACCATTGGCAGCGGGTCGGCAAACAGGTCGTGACCTTCAAGGCCATCAAGCAGATTTTCAACCTGGGTTAAGGCGTCGCTGATGTCATCGGCGTATTTTGCTTCAAGCGGGTCAGCTGATAACAGAATACGGGGTTCAATCGGTTCAACATGCAGACGCCGCGTAGTGCGAACAGGTGACGCCAGCAAGGCAGCATGGCTCACTTTTACATCGCGATCATGCTGGCGCTTGTTCGAAACCCAATTCCGGATGTTCCGCATCGACTGAAGCCTTTTCCCAAATCACACTCAACCCCCTCGCCCACCCCCTGCAGACGAAGCTATACCGTAGAGGTATGTCTTGTTAATTCTACAACAAAGCATTTGCAAACTGGACTCCGCAAATCTGACAAATACTGACAGATTTTTCGATGTTATTCACAGCACTACAAATCCCGAAAAATCTGGTACTCCACAATTAACATATTGAAAAATAACATTTATCTCATGTTCTATTTCAAATTTTGTTAAAATGAAAAACCATGTTATTGCGTCGCAGAGATATCGGAAATTTCATGCCATTAAGTATTAAAAACCTACCCTGAAAACCTATACTTAAGTTATTATCTGCTCGGGCCATCTACCATCAAGATTGATAAAATGACCAATCTTGATGCTGTTTGATCCGCCTTGGCCGCACCGATGCCTCACACAAGTCAACCCATTGCGTTCCATTGAATATTTTGACTAATCACCCTGACCATTATGCGTGATTGTCAAAAACTGTCGGAGAAATCCGACACAAACGCGATCACCGACCAGGCTATCGCCACCACAAAAAATGGGGCACCCTGCGGCACCCCATTGGAAAAAATTCTACAAATGTTGTTTTAGCGATCAGTCACGCACCACCAGCACCGAACAGGTGGCATGGCGAACGACACGCGCCGCGTTTGGCCCCAAAAGATAATCTTTCAGTTCCGGGCGGTGCGCCCCCATAACGATCAGGTCGCAATTGGTTTTTTTGGCAATTTGCAAAATCACCTCATAAACCGTGCCCTGGCCGATAATGTGCTGAACCTTGACGTCTGTCGGCACGTGTTCGGCAACAAATTCGTGCAAGCGTTCATTATAGGCTGCCAGCACTTTCTTTTCATACCCTTTGGGAAAGAACTGCCCCACCATCGACATGCCAACCGTGGGCACAACGGTCAGGATATGCAACCGCGCCCCGTCGTTTTTGGCTTCACGGATCGCAGCGGGAAGTGCCTTCTTCCATGAAGAATCATGGTCAAGGTCAATGGTAACAAGGATATCCTTATACATCTTGATCCCTCCTCAGGCGGTGCTTTTTGCGAAATTGCGGTGACGACGGCGCTGGATGTAAATGATCAGCCCCAGCAACAAGAATGCCGGCAGGAAGAAGATTTCCTTCGCAATGCGTTCCGCCTGCAGTTTGATCGCTGTAATTTCAAAATCGAAATCAAGGCCAACCTTTTCGGCCGCGCCCCCAAAAACCACGTCATCAATAAAGATGCGTCCGTCTTCGTTCCGCACCGCAATACCGGCATTATACAGGCGATCTTCACCCGAAGCTTTGGGCCCCAAAGGCAACATCACCGACTTTTTCACTTCATCGCCTTCAAGGCTGGTGCCTTCGACATCGATGCGCAAATTGGCATTGGCCGGAAGTGTGGCAACCTTTTCGACGATCTCGACCGGGTTCACATTGTTAAAGGGCGGCTCAATCATATCAAGCCAGAAACCGGGGCGAAACAGAGTGAACGCGACGAGCAGCAAAGCGGCACTTTCCCACAGGCGTGATCGGGTAAAGAAATACCCCATCGTTGCTGCGGCAAAAACCAGCATTGCTATGATGGCGACCAAAATCACCCATATGGCCTCGAACACATGATCAATACCGATCATCAAAAGCTGGGTATTGAACAGGAACAGGAACGGCAAAACGGCCGTCCGCATGCTGTAGAAAAAGGCAACAAACCCGGTTTTCATTGGATCTGCGCCCGATATGGCCGCAGCAGCAAACGATGCCAGCCCCACCGGAGGTGTCACATCGGCCATGATGCCGAAATAGAACACAAACAAATGCACCGCAATCAACGGTACAATCAGACCATTTTGCGCGCCCAGTTCAACAATCACCGGTGCCATCAGGCTGGATACGACAATATAGTTTGCCGTGGTGGGCAGGCCCATGCCCAAAATCAGGCTGATAAAGGCGGTCATGATCAAAATCAGCATCAGGTTCCCGCCCGATACGATTTCAACAAATTCAACCATCACCTGACCAATACCGGTTAGCGATACGGTACCAACGATAATACCGGCCGCAGCCGTCGCCACACCGATGCCGATCATGTTCCGCGCCCCGGTGGCAAAACCGTCTATCACATCGGCAAGGCCATTGCGCAATTGCGCCATATAGTCAGGCTGATTGCGAAAGAATGCCTTCATCGGTTTTTGCGTCAGCATGATAAAAATCATCAGGCAAGTCGCCCAGAAGGCCGACAAACCCGGTGATTTCAGTTCGATCATCAAAAACCAGACCAAAACCACAACCGGCAGCAAATAGTGCAAACCAGCCTTTACTGTTTCACCCAGGGCAGGCAATTCCAGCACAGGTTCGTTGGGGTCATCCATTTCAAGGTCGGGATATTTCGAGGCATAATAAAGCCCGGCGAAATAGACCAGCGCACATTCAACGGCAACAACCCAGCCCACACCGGCACCAAAAATCTTTTGTTGCCATTCAAGCGCGTAATAAACCACACCCGACAAAATCACCAGCGAGCAAATAAAGATCAGCGACCGCAGCAGGCTTTGTTTAAGGTTCGGTGCGTGACGACGCGGCAAGCCCTTCATGTTTGCCTTCAGGGCTTCAAGATGGACAATATAAATCAGGGCGATATAGGAAATGGTGGCAGGCAGAAAGGCATGCTTGATGACCTCGGGATAGGGAATACCAACATATTCCACCATCAAAAAGGCCGCAGCCCCCATTACCGGTGGCATGATCTGCCCGTTTACCGAAGACGCAACTTCAACCGCACCGGCCTTTTCCCCCGAAAAACCAACCCGTTTCATCAGCGGAATGGTGAAAGTCCCGGTGGTGACAACATTGGCAATCGACGACCCTGAAATAAGCCCGGTCATGGCGGATGACAAAACAGCAGCCTTTGCCGGGCCGCCGCGCATATGCCCCAGGGCAGCAAAGGCAACCTTGATGAAATAGTTACCCGCCCCCGCCTTATCAAGCAACGACCCGAACAGTACAAACAGGAAGACAAAACTGGTCGAGACACCAAGGGCGATGCCAAAGACACCTTCGGTCGTCAGCCATTGATGCGACATGGCCTTGGAAAAACTGGCCCCACGCCATTGCAAAACATCGGGCACCCAGGCGGCATTACCAAAAAAGACGTAAACCAGAAAAATCAGCGCCACACACATCAAAGGCGGGCCAAGGGCACGACGGGTTGCCTCAAGCAACATCACCATACCAATACCGGCAACAACCAGATCGGTGGTGGTTGGCAAGCCCGGTCGACCGGAAAGCTGAACATAGGCGATATAAATATAGGCCGCACAAAAGGCCCCGACCAGCGCCTGCACCCAGTCGGCTATCGGGATATAGGAACGCGGTGATGATTTAAACGCCGGATAGGCAACAAAAGCCAGAAACACGGCAAACGCCAAATGAATGGAGCGTGCCTCGGTCGAATTAAAAACACCAATATGAACGATATAGGGCAAGGGCGATGCCAGCCACAGCTGGAACAACGACCATATCACAGCCACATACAGCAAAATTTTGGCTGTAAAGCCGGTCGGTTGACGTGCGCCGGTATCGGTTTCGGCAATCAGGTCCTGGAGGTCCTGATCCTTTCCGTCATTGACGTTTGGTTGGTTCGTCATGTTTTTTCCCCGGTCAAAACGGCTTGGCCGTTCCAATTTCACCCAGAAACTGCTTGATCCCCGCCAGTAAAGGCAAGGGACCATAAGCGGACATATTTTTGGTTTCTTTGAATTTTAATGCCCGCGCAGGATAGGACAGACAGGCAAAACGGGAGGCACAGCGTACCTCCCGTTTCCAGAGCGACCTTACATCAGGCCTGCTTCTTTGTAATATTTGACAGCGCCATCATGAAGCGGCGCAGAAAGACCGTCCTTGATCATTTCTTCCTTTTTCAGAATTGCAAAAGCCGGATGCAGCTTTTTAAACTCGTCAAAATTCTCAAAAACCGCTTTCACGACATTGTAAATAACATCTTCATCGGTTTTGGTCGAAGTAACGAAAGTTGCACCAACGCCAAAGGTTTTGATGTCTTCCGGGTTGCCGCGATACATGCCGCCAGGAATGGTGGCGACACGATAATAGGGGTTATCAGCAACCAGTTTGTCAATTTCCGGGCCGGAAACATCAACCAGAACGGAATCACACGCCGTGGTTGCTTCCTGAATCGAACCAGCCGGATGACCGACGGTGTAGATCATCGCATCGATCTTGTTATCGCAAAGGGCCTGCGACTGTTCAGCCGGCTTCAATTCAGATGCCAGGGCAAAATCATCAACCGACCAGCCTTTGGCTGCCATAACAACATCCATGGTATCGCGCTGACCGGAACCGGGGTTGCCGATATTGACGCGTTTGCCTTTCAAATCATCAAAGGTTTTGATGCCGGAATCAGCACGGGCGACAACGGTAAACGGCTCGGGATGGATCGAGAAAACAGCGCGCAGTTCCTTGAACGGGCCCTGATCGGCAAATTTGCCAGTGCCGTTATAGGCGTAATATTGAATGTCGGACTGGGCCACACCCATGTCGAGTTCGCCAGCGCGGATAGTATTGACATTGTAAACCGAACCACCGGTGGATTCGACAGAACAACGGATACCATGATCCTTGCGGCCTTTATTAACCAGACGGCAAATGGCACCGCCCGTCGGGTAATACACACCCGTAACGCCACCGGTGCCGATGGTGATGAATTTCTGATCAGCAGCCGAAGACTGGCCCGCGAACATAGAAATGCCCACAAACGCAACCACGGCACTTGCAATAGCAACAAGTTTTTTCATCAGGACTGTCTCCCTTTACACCCTGTTTGAAGGATTCAACCGCGCCAGAAGGCAGCAGAAGAATTTAGATGGAGCAGCAACCATCACTGATAGCTGCGCCGATTATCGGGACTATATTTAAAGCTGCAGAATTATGAACCCAACAGCTTGGGAAATGATCCCGAAACACTTCCCGACTGTGATCATGATCACAGGTTTTTTGTTAAATTTGCAATCACCAGTCAGGGCGAAGCAACTTTCGCGCGATATCTGCGTTTGCCAATCTACGCCCCAGCATGGCAACACCCTTTCGGGCCTGATCGATCAGGGCTGCGTTATTGGGCGCGGTTTCCCCGTTAATCAACGTCATATTGTTTTCAAAGCCGATCCGCGCGTGCCCGCCCAGGGCAATCGCCGCCATCGCACAGGCATTTTCAAACCGGCCAAAGGCGCACATCATCCAGTTTGACGCCAGATCTGGCTGTTCACGCACCACCGGGGATGCCAGAAAACCCAGCAAATCCGCCGGGCAGGATTTCTGCCCAACCGTATAGCGCCCTAAAACATATAGCAGGGGAATACCGGCTCCCGGGATGATACCGCGTGCCACCAGATCGGCAAATCGGGCGATATCTTCAGGTGCATATAAAATGAATTGCGGGCGAATATCGGCTTCGCGCATAAAGGCGCAAAAATCGGCGAAGGCGCGTTCATTACCCCCTTTGGGGGCAACTTCACGGATGGCCAGCGATACAGCTTCGGGCACCACGTCACACACCATCGCCATTTGCTGGTCTGCTTCATAAATACCAACCGCCTCGCTGGTAACCTGTATGAGCAACTCATTGCCTACGGCATGGCGAATTTCTGCCATTGCCTCGCGGTAGCGCCCGGTATCAAGGCTATGCCCACCGTTATCATCGCGCACATGCAAATGAATAACCGACGCCCCGGCATCCCGGCACAAACGTGCCTCGTGCGCCAGTTCTGCGGGTGTGATCGGCAAATTGGGATAATCGGTCGGCAGTTTACGCGCCCCGTTTGGCGCCACGGCCAGAATGGCCGGGGTTTCAGCATATCCGGTCATAACAGCCCCTCGGCGGCAAAAACCTGGTCTAACGTTTGGGAAAACAGGTCAACAATGTCGCCAATCTGGCTTTCAGTCACAATATAGGGCGGGGCAAACAACACATGGTCGCCGCGCTGACCATCAATCGTGCCGCCCATCGGGTAACACATCAGGCCATTTTCAAAAGCGGTCTTTTTGATTTTTGCGTGAATCTTGCGCGATGGATCAAACGGTTCTTTGGTCGCACGATCGGCAACAAATTCCACGCCGCGAAACAGGCCGCGCCCGCGCACGTCGCCGACATAAGGATGATTGCCAAGCTGCCCGACAAGCGCGTTTTGCAAATTATCCCCCTGGGCAACCACGTTTTTCAACAAATCGCGGTTACGAATGGTCCGCTGGGTGGCAAGGGCGGCGGCACAGGCCGTCGCATGGCCCTGATAGGTGTGTCCATGCTGGAAAAACCCGCTGCCATTGGCGATGGCTTTATGAATTTTGCCCGAAACCAGAACCGCACCAATCGGCTGATAGCCCGCACCAAGCCCCTTGGCGATGGTTTGCAAATCGCCCGAAATACCTTCCTGCTCGATCGCATGAAGCGTGCCGGTACGGCCCATGCCACACATTACTTCATCAAGAATCAGCAATACGCCATATCGATCACAAATTTCGCGAATACGTTTAAAATAGCCCGGCACAGCAGCAACCGCCCCCAATGTCGCTCCCACAACCGGCTCGGCGACAAAGGCAGCAACCCGGCCCGTGCCCAATTGTAAAATGGCTTCTTCCAGCTCGTTGGCAACACGAAGGCCATATTCCTCGGTGGTTTCGTTATCTCGCTGATCGCGATAGGCATAACAGGGCGATATGTGGCTGGCATTGATCAACAAGGGTTCGAACTGGCGACGGCGCCACATATTGCCCCCAACCGACAAAGCGCCCAGCGTATTGCCATGATAACTTTGGCGCCGCGCAATGACAAATTCACGGTCCGGCTCGCCAATTTCCAGAAAATACTGCCGGGCCATTTTAAGCGATGCTTCGATCGCCTCGGACCCGCCTGAAACGAAATAAACCCGTTCCATCCCGACCGGGGCATGGGCGATCAAATCATCCGCCAGGTCTTCCATCGGGCCTGATGAAAAGAACCCGGAATGGGCGTAGGCCAGCTTGCCAACCTGATCCATGATGGCCGCCCGGACATCGGGGTCTGAATGACCAAGACAGGAAACCGCGGCCCCGCCAGAGGCATCAAGATACCTTTTGCCATTTTCATCGATGATATAAATGCCATCGCCCGACACGGCACGCGGCGGCTGGGTCAGACTGTTGCGGTGTAAAACATGTGACGTCATGATCGATTGTTCCGTTTGGGACCTTGGTCCTGCCAGTAAGTATCAAAAACCGAGAGCTGTTTTTCGGCCACAGCAATTTGCTGCAAGGCCGTTTCGCCGCCCCGCGCCACCAGCAACGCGACCAACGCCTGCATGATGGATACGGCAGCGGTAAAACTTTGAAAAAACGACGGCGATGCGTCCGCGACCACCAGATTGACGCTGGCGTGACGGGCCAGCGGAGAGACATCGGAATCTGTAACGCTGATCAGAGTGGTTTTTTGTGCCACGGCATAATCAACCATTTGCAACGTGTCGTTGGTATAAGGGCTAAGACATACGGCAAGCATCACATCGCGCCGCCCGATGCCGCGCAACTGATCGCCAAATGTGCCAGCGGCACCATCAACCAGTATTAAATTGTCGCCAAACAGGCGATAGGCGTACGCAAACTGGAAGGCCGCAGGAAAAGCGGCCCGCCGACCCAGCACAAAAACGCGCCGCGCCCCTTCAATATGGGTGCAAGCGGCCATAAGGGCGGCCCGCATTTCAACACCATAAGAACGAACCAGATTGCCATGTTCCTGATGCAGGATTTCATTAATCAGGTCGTTTTCACCGCCCCTGACCGCATCATTGGAAGGCGTTACCATTTCGCTATCAACACGGCGATGCTGTAATTGCCGCGCCCGCCCCGCATAACTTGCAGGCATGTCGCGCAACCGGTTCTGATAGCCAAGACGAAATTCCTGATAGCTTTCAATGCCAATGGTTTTCATAAGCCGATTAATGGTGCTGGGCGGCACATCAACCGCCAGGGCCAGGGCACGCATCGATTTCAGGGCCACGTCATCGGGATGATCCAGCATATAACGTGCAACCCGCTGCAATTGCGGGCTCATCGCGCCATATTGCGCAATCAAACGTTCCCGAAAGTCGGTATAGACCCCCATCGGTGCCTCATCTCTTTGTGATCCTGGTAAAATTACGCCACAGAAAGCGATCTGAAACAACAAATGTTCCATTTTTACCAAATAACGAAACATTCGTTCGCAAAAATGTTTCATTCCCTGGCAAATAAAATCACATTAAATTATTTAAAAACAGATGCTTGATCGACAAAGAACACAAAATTTCACGATGAAAGACCATTCGTATATGTTTCATTTTTAAACCCGTAAATCGCGCTCAAATTGAACCCGATAACGAATCGATCCCATTTCCCGGAAATCACCACTCTTGTGGCCTTGCCGGGGAACAATAAATTATACCTGAAATCATCGGTACATCGCGGACAATACAAGTCTGACACTGCCCGCGAAATGCCGAACAATTCCGGGGAATCAAGCAGGACGAGTTCATGTCATGACCTGCCCTATCGATACGTGGTCATGGCCCGGAACTGTCGGGTGCGGTTCATGAGATCAGCCAGGTAAGCATTGCGACCGCAGTTAATTACCACGGGCAGAAACTTTTACGAAGAAAATGGTTACTTCTTATTTTTCATATATATATGACTTCACAAACGTAAATCGATTTTCGTTTGTCCGTTTTTTGACATGTGTAATTTTAGCCAATGCTGTTCTTTCCGTCGGAAACACAGGGGATTTTTTGTCCCATCACAAAATATGGAAGAAGGCTAAACCCAAAGCCCCGGCCCGCCCCTAAATATGTTTATACATGACCGTCGTGGCATCAAACGTGTCTGTAAACGGATCTTTGGCATAGCCGGGGATTGTGCCCGCCACTTGATAGCCAAGATCCCGGTATAAAGGCTCTGCATTGTCGCCTGTGCGCGTATCGAGAGTGATCAGGGTGCGCTGTCGCTGTTGCGCGGCGGCTTCAAGCGCGATCATCAGGCTGCGGGCGATGCCGCGGCGACGATAACCCGGATGCACAAGCAATTTGGCAACTTCAGCACGATGTCGCTGATTTGCGGGGGTGTCACAATCAAGTTGCACCGAACCTGCAATGTCGCCATCGATTTCTGCGATCAGCAATAACCGATTGCCTGTATTGATACCTGGAAGCACCTTTAATTTCCAGAAATCCTCGGCTGCTTGCAAGGTAAACGGATGCACAAAGCTGATGCTGGCACCTTGTTGGACGCAGGCATGTAACAAGCTTGAAAAAGCTTCCAGTCTGGTAAGCAATTGTTCGCCAGTACAGGTGCTGATGTGAGCCATGCTTATTGTCGTCATAATTCTCTCACACGATGAACAGGTGATATCGGGCAAAGATATGTTTTGGTGTTTGAAAACTGCTCGAACCGCTAAGCTGATATCGAACGCAGTCGCCCGGTTTAAGATCATAGAGCGTGTCTGCGAGGATAAGGGTTAGCTCCCCTTCCAGCATCACCAGGTGATGCTCCAGCCCCGTTCGGGGGGGCTGTGCGTATTTGATCGTTGTGTCGGGTGGCAAAACACATTCCAGCACTTCACCCTTAAGCTGCGTTGCAGGGGGCGATAGCGAGCATCGGGAAAAGCCTGTTTCAGGGTCCGTCCAGGTTTTTTGCCGGGTATGCAATATCAGCGGCTCAAATGTTGCTTCTATCAAATGCATCAGTCGGGACAGGGTAATGTCATAGGTCGTACATAATTTGGCAAGCAAAGTGGTTGTCGGGCTGACATCTGCCTTTTCCAGACGTGATAATGTTGACTTGCTGATACCGCTTTGGCTCGCCAGTTCGTCAAGTGTCCAGCCTTTTGCCTGACGCAAGGAGCGTAGCTGGGCTGCTATTTGGTGGTCGATGCTGATTTGATGTGTTTTTCCCATAAGTGGGATTAATTCCCAAATATGGGTCTTTGGCAAGTGCTATTTTGGGGATGCTTGTTTTATTGGATATCGCGGACGCCCGTTTGGGGTGTTGTGTTCAGTGGCTGATGTGACCGGTAATGCTTGCCAAGTGGTTTTATTCATTAACAAAATATTAATTCAAATATAACGTCCCCTGCCCTTAGAATTGTTATATGAGTTAATAAAGAATGTTAGAGTTGAGTTAAGTAAGTTACGGGGCCGAGAGACTCCTTTTGGTGCTCAGGAGTCCGGGCTGGTTGGTTGTCCGCGATATACCGATTAAATGTCCGCGATGTATCAAATAGAGCGTCCGCAATAACACGACCGTAAAGTATCGAACCTTTGTCCGCGATGTACCGATGTTTGGTCCGTGATGTGCCGTTGAGCGGCAAAAGTTATCCACAGACCTGCTTACAGATCGATGCTGCGATTGGAAACATAACGTTCGCAAAATGCGATGAAGGCCTTTTCAGGGTCCTTGATGACCAGTTGGTTTCTTTGGCTTGAACCGGCCCATTCCCGCTCCAGATGGTCTATGTCCCACTCCGGGAAGCGCTCACGGGCATTATTTATGACATGGATCGATAAAGGCTTGGGACGAAACCGCGCATCGCCGATTTCAAACAGTTTATCGGGGCTTTCTTCGGCTGTATTGGCCGCAGCTTCGATCGGTTCGTCACTTTGCGGACGTATTGGCCGGACTTCAAGCATCCATTCTTTTGGATTCCGGCTTTTGAACGCACTGTCAAAATCGGCGGATTTGCCCATTTTCAGGGTATAATCGGGGATATTGGCATCAATGATGATTTTACCAAGATCTGCTCTGAACTTGCGCTCTTCGCGGTCTGATCCGCATTTTTCCTTAAGGGACGGAATGCTGATCAGCCAGCTGCGCTGTTGGCCGCAATGCTTGCGGGCCAGTTCATAAATCCGCCGTTCCAGGCCCTTTGACAGGTCAAAATAGCGCGGGCTGATGGTCAGGACGCGGCGGTCGATGACGATGGCCTTGAACATCCATTCATTCAGGGTTACTTCGACACCGGCCATCATGGAACGACCGTTTTTGGTTTTGCGTTCGATGATGCGATAGCTTTCAATCCAACCAAAACCGGACCGGATTTTATCGTTGCCCGATTCAACGTTTGTCCGCACACGTGTCCCGTCAAGTCGTTCTAACATATCAAGAAAAAGGGTGTAACCCCGCTTGGATGTCTGACGTTTGGTTGAGCGTAAAAAGTCATGGGCGGCAAAGGTTATTTTGCGATCGCTGACCTTTTCGCCGCGCTCGAGCTTTTCGTTGATGATCGACCCCAGATACATCAACAAATCTTTGTCATAGATATTCGCCATGCCCTTGGCACCGGGTTCGATCCGGATATCCACCCCACCCCGGCTATAATGGAACGGGGTGCGGCGCGGCTGCTTGGTCAGGGAAAACCAAGGGTGTTCCATCAGCATCCGGTCGTCTTTGAACGGTGCCCCGTCGACCAGCTGATCTAAAAAAAGATCTACCTGTTGAGAACTCGCCACCTGTAAACCCTTTTACCATTTGTCCGCGTTGTGACGAGTTTGGTCAAATATGCCCAATATATCAATGCATTGATTTCTGTTTGTCCGCGATGTGCCGAGTAAAAACGTCCGCGATGTAACGAGAAAAACGGTTGCTAACGGTTTGAATCTTCGTCATTTCACGGGCGTTTTTGGCCAAACCCTGTGCGGGCCATTTTTTTGAGGTCCGGTTTGGGGGCGGGATTGAAGAAATGGCGGCGCTTTTGTCCGCGTTGTGACGAGTTGCTTAAAGATGTTTTCCGGCGTGTGAATAAGACGATTTAACTACTGTGTTGTTTTTAAAAGATTTTCACTGTTAAACCGATGCTTTAAATTGTATTTACAAATGATTAACGGCCATTTGTCCGCGATATAACGAATCGTTTGCGGGCCGAATCGTTACATCGCGGACATTTTGTATCTGTCGATCCAGGTCTTCTGTGCTGGTGATGGTCGGCCATGTCCTGTTTTCGACCTGCAGACCGGTCTTTCGGGCATAATTAGTCCGTGAAATGCCGAATGTTTTTGGCATGAAAGGGAATTGGTTGTCGGTGTTGTTGCTTGAGAGGGACGTTAGCGCATCAAGATACAAACCGGCGGGGATGCAATCGCTTTGGTATTTGGCGATTTAATAAAAAAACGGCAGATTTCCGGGGAAAAATGCCGTTTTGGAATGATCCGGAATTTTTGGTCCGTTGTTTTGTCCGCGAAGTTACGAACTGTTAATCTTCTTCCATGACCTTGCGTTGAAGCTCGATTCGGTCATCAAAATTGGGGTCGAGGTCGCGGCAAAAGCGGATCAGAGCCTCGCGCATGAAGTCCGCCCGGGTATATTCCTCGCCTTCTGGCAGAGGGTCGTTTTTTTGCAGGTTGGCTTTGCGTTTGCGGACCAGCATGCGGATGACATGGTCGACGGCCTCGTCTACTTTGGTCTCGATGCGCAAAAGCCCGATATATTCTTTGCCAGAATGGATATCGCGGACATTTTGAGGTGCTGCTGCGGGCGGTGTTGCCTGTGGAAGATCGGCGGTATTGCCTGCATTGGCCGTACTTGCGGCAGGCGCGTCGTCGGTGCTGGTCCGGGCTGCGGCGATGTCGTCTTCGGTTTCGTCCGGGCTCCAGATTTCGGCAAGATCTTCGGGGCGCGGCGGCACTTTTTTAACCCGTTCACGACGGGCGAGACGGGCAAAATTTGGTTTGGTCGCCATTATGCTTCCTCCTTGCTCAGACGGGTTACCAGTTCAAGCAGAAAATTATACATTTCGTCGGCGGCGTTACCGCGCTGGTAGCGCGTTATCGGCATGCCAACGGTTTGTGCTTCCTGAAAAGCAACGCGTTTGCCCAGCCTGGTTTCGAATATTTTGTCACGAATGCTAAAATAGAATTCATCAGGTTCCGCCCCCTCGCCGCGCATCAGTTCGACATAATCCTTTTTGATTTTCGAGCTGTGATCAACGTCGTTGAGGATGACGCCCAGCAGATTTAGGCCGGGATTGTATTTGCGTTTGAAGCGCGCGATGGTTTTGACGACGTTTTTGACGGCATCGGACGAATATTCGTCTGCATTTGCCGGTGACAGAACAAAATCCGCTGCCATGGCTGCTGCGGTAACGTGATTGCCCGGGGTTGGCGGGCAATCAATGATCATAATGTCAAAGTCGGTTTGTCGCGCCAGATATTCATCAAGTTCAAGCAAAAGGTCGTGCTGGATGCCCATCAGGGCGACCAGATTGGTATTGCCGGTGTTCAATGCCAAATGGTCGCTGACTGCCAACGGTTTGACCCGTTCGTTGGCATTGGAAAAGATGGTCATTGAATTTGCCCGGTCAATGTCAACGTCGCTAAACACCCGGTCATGTTGCAATTCGCCATAGCGCAAGGTGGTTTTGGTCAGGTTTCCCTGCGGGTCAAGGTCAACGGCGAGAATTTTCAGGCCCGCTTCGGCAAGGTGCACGCAAATCTGAAAAGTAAGGGTGGTTTTGCCGACGCCACCTTTTTCATTAAGGGTGGCAATGACCATTGGCCCTTTTGAACGAACGTTTTCGATCAGATCGGACGGCAAATCGTAATTGTAGCGTGCCATTTGAAGTTCCTTGATCCCGGTTATTCTGATGGGGCCTGGCAACAAACCAGATTACGTATATCGACAGTTCGATTAGCGAAGATCGATATGCGTAATCCGGAAACCGGGTTTCCGATAATTCGTGTATCGATGGAGTGAAACCCGATTATCGGTTTTTGTCTATACGTTCTTCGATGCTCGTTCATCGGCTCTCGTATTTTCGGCTCTCGGTCATCGTTCTTTGCATCTTCGACTTTCGTTCATCGGATCTTGCGTTTTCGACGCTCGGGCATCGTTCTTTGTCTTATCGATTATCGCTTTGTCGATCATCGGTATTCGCAAATAGATGTTCGTTTCTCGTTTGTCGGGTCTTTACTTTACGACTTTCGCATGCTCGATATCCGTGAGTCGTTTCTTGATGTCTCGAACATCGACTTAGCGCTACCCGTATTTCGATAAGCGTATATCGATTCTCAAATACTCGTTTAACGGACCTGCGGAAAACGGTAAAGCGATTTTCAGATAACGTTTTTCGCTCTGCCGTAATTCGTCTTTCGATTATTTGCTTATCGAATTTCGACTAACCGTATCACGATTATTGCAGGAACGCAAAATCAAATTACGTTTATACGCTTTTCGATTATCGATACCCGCACAAACGAGGATAGATTTTTCGATAACCAATTCTCGTTCATCCGATAATCCATATCCGAAAATCGCTTATCGTACATCGCTTATCGTACATCGGTTATCGATAAATCGAGATACGTTATCCGTAATACGATAATCGGGTAACGACAATACATTTATCGTTTTACGATTAAGAGATATCCGATAATCGATAAACGTATCCCGTATCCTGAAAAAACGATTATCGATAATCGTTTTGCGTATCGCGATTATACAGTTATCGATTTCCGCATATCGATAATCGATTTTGTTATGTTAATTCATTGATTTTAAACAATAGATTTTTTTTCAAAGGCTGACTGTGCCGTCAAAAAAGGAGGCCCGCACGGAAATTGTCATCCGATGAAATCCTGAAAGGTGCATGCTGATCCTCTGGTGATGACAGCAACCGTCATGTGTCACTGTGTCAGTTCATTATCAGACATGGCATCCTATTGGAAATGCAAAGTGGGATCGCGGCTTTCGGTTGCTGTCGTTTGCTGCGACAACACCCTTATGGGCAGCACCGCCTTTGGGCGATGATGGTTTAAAAGGGCGCCAACGCCGCAGATGTTCATCAGCCGATATCGATATAACCGGACGGTTCCTCTAAATTAGGCCTGTTTTTGGCTGGAACGGGTAAGGGGATGCCCAATGACGGTCGTCAAATTTGAAGCAAGACATCCAGAAAGTAGTGGCCACCGGCACGACCGCGTGGCCCGCGCGACAGAATGCCCGCCTTCAGTAATCGTTTAATCTGATAATGGGCCGCTTGTGGTGTGATGTCACATTCTCTGACAATGTCGCTCACGCAGATACTGCCTGTCTGGAACAGCCTTTTGTTGATTTTTTCAAGGCTTGTTCCTCGGCCTTCGTTTGCCAGCAGGGCCGCGCGATCCCAAACTTGCTTCATTTGCTGGTCAATCTGAGCGAGCTTTTCAATTCCGTCGGCCAGAATGCCAATTGTGAGGGGGCGTGCCATTCTTGCGGGCGGGTGTTTGTGAAGGAGTTCGGTTAATTTTGGCATGCGTTGCGTTAAAGCCACGCCGGAAATGATCGGCACATGAATGCCCTGGCAAAAATGCCCGATAATGTCAGAAATGATGATCCGGCAGATTCGGTTCCAATATGCGGCCTGCGGATCATCCACTTCAACGTGAAGATTCTGTTCGGCAGTCGTAATCGACAGATCCAGGCTGCCAAGGCGCGCGCTACTCATCACGTTCAACACTATATATAAGGCATCTGCCGCGCCAATCAGTCCGGAATTTGCCGGAATGTTCAAAATACGGCTATAAAGTCCTTCAATCATATCTTCTGCAACCGGGCAGGGAACCTGACGGTCAGCAATAATTGTGCGCCATTGTGGTATATCGCCGGGCTCAAGCCAATTGCGGGATCGGATACTGGACCGGGTCGCAACCTGGGTAATGAGTTCGGCGGTGAATGAGCGCTGCGATGAATTGTGGCGGCTTTGCAATGTTTCGAAAACATCCATCGCCCCACTAAGATTTTCAAAATGGGCCGAAGTTTCGCCTCCGTGGGCTGTAAACTGCAACAGCCTTCGTGGTGTTGCTCCGCGCCCTTCCGCAGTGACAGCATCACAAGATTCAATGAGCGAAGACGCCAGTGAAACGTGCGCATGCCGTGCACGATCGCGCAATCTTTCCGCCATTTGACCCAGCAACCGTTCGGCTGCCAAGGCTGTCTTTATATAATCGGGGTCGTCGATAACAGGTGCTTGCGGGGCGGGGGGCCTTTCGGCTTCTATTTGGCGACAGACATGATCTGTTTCCTCGGCAATTTTTTGCCGATCCCCGGCGAGATCCCGGCGGAGTTTTTTAATCGCTTCATCTAATGGATTTTGGCTCAACCTGATCGCCTGTTCGTGATGATTTTTTGCAATATACCATGATATTACCACTCGATTTTAAAATTAATGATACCATTAATTTGATGTACTGGAGTGTTTAATGATGATGACAAGGCGACGTTGGTTTGAATTTGTGTGTTGGCGGGGCAAACCTGCAAAAAATGCCTGCACTTTCGCTAGATGTTGCAAGATTCCAGCGTTGTCAGATGCATTTGCCCGCCTGAAATCTTCTTACACATAATATAGGTATCAATCGTTTCCAGATTATGTACGCGCGCTTATTTTCTTCATACTGACCGGTCCCGGGCTCGTGTGCCAACGGCATCTGCCTTAAGAAGTCGTTTTCCTTCGTCCTTACAATCATCGGCTCGGGGTTTTTTTGGGGCGGCAAGCGTGTGCCTGAGGCACTTTGTGGGCTAATGACCTGGCGTTGGATTTGTCATTTCCCGTGCTGTGGAGTGATGTTTGGGAACTTGCCGCTGTGAAAGCCGGGATGCGCAATGTGACTTGTGACCACAAGTCGGCATCAAGAACTGCACGATCCCGCCATCACCCGGCGATTCGCAAAATCAGAGCACTTCAGTTCTCTGTGCAAATTCTGGCAAAACCGTCCCGCCTGGTCGTTTTGAAGTTTTCGACCACTGATATTATGTGACTCTTCAAGACGCCAGTGACGGGCTGTGCGAAGGATCACATCATCCGTTTTTGGTTCGCTCCCTCCTTTCCCCACTATGGTTCAATCTTATTGTAAGGGTAAATTTGGTATGTAACATCAATATCTTACATAGATATATTATATACAATAGTATGAATTAAAATATTCAAACTTTCAAAGAAGGCGTGCTCCAGACAGTGTCTTTCGCCTGGAAAACATACTATTGTCCAGGCTGCCGTCTTCATTTGGATACACAAAATCGTTGCATTGACTATCTTCGGCGGTTTACCAATATAGTATATTTATCTAATTGTATAAGATGCTTGGAGATGCTCGGATGAAGAGATGCGCCGGGTCGGTACATTATCAGTTCTTGAGGGTGGTCTATTGACCAAAAGTTCAGCTTTGCTGTTCTGAAATTTGGGTTCTTGGGGGAATCGGGTGAGAAAAGATAGTTGGGTTCTGCGTCGTCATCGCGCGGCACTGGTAACATGCGCATTATGTGTGGCGGGTTTCGGCCCTGGCATTGCTCATGCCCAAACGGTACCATCTCAGCTTCCATCCGGGGCAGAGGCCGGGCGTGATTTATCCAAGCCCGAACTACCAATGCCATCGAGCAAGGAAGGGAGCATTTCGGTTCCCGGTTCGGCCGCAGTTGAAGTGCCTGCAGGGGCCGAACAAGCCAGCTTTGTGCTGAATTCCTTTGAAATTGAAGGCGCAACGGCATTTTCCCCCGATGAGCTCCTTCCGCTTTACCAGGGCATGTTGGGCAAAACCATCACGGTTGCCGATGCGTTTGAGGTGGCTGCCAATATCGAACTTAAATATCGCAATGCCGGATATGTGATTTCGCGTGTTGTGGTTCCGCCCCAGGAAGTCACCACTGGCGATTTTAAAATTCGCGTTGTCGAAGGGTTTATTTCTGACATCGTCGTTCAGGAAGACGTTGGGCCGGTGAGTGCCGCCGTTAAACGGCTGCTTGCCCCGTTGATCAGCAAAACCCCGGTTACGGTTGATGAAATGGAACGGCGCCTGCTTTTGGCCAATGATCTGGCCGGAATGACCGTGCGTGCCACCCTTAAGCCCTCGGCAACCGCACCGGGTGGCTCGGAAATGCTGGTCGAGGCAGATCGCGTTGCTACCACAGCAACCCTGTCGGCGGATAACCGCAATTCGCCCTATTCGGGCAATGCCGAAGGGCTGGCTTTGGTCCAGTTTAACTCTTTTGGCACTCACGCCGATCAACTGGCGATCCAAACCCAGCTTTCCTCGCCGATTGAACGCTCCTGGTCGCTCAGCGCCAATTATCAGGGCATGTTTTCCGAAGACGGATTGATGCTGGGATTTAGTTCCAGCTATGGCCGCTCGCGCCCGGGCAAGGAGCTTGAAGCCCTGGAAGTTAATAGCGCAGTGATGGCCGAGCGCGCTATCGCCACCTATCCGCTGATCCGCTCCCGGTTACAGAATTTGCGCATTTCGGGCGAATATGAATATCGCGCGATTGATACCGATGTGCTCGATAACCCGTTTAACCGGGACCGCCTGCACATTGCACGCGCGGGCATCAGCTATGATCGGACCGACAGTTTTCAAGGCATCACCGCTGTGCGCGCCACCATCCACCGGGGGCTTGATGTGTTTAACGCCACCAACAAGGACGATCCTTTGGCGTCGCGTGCCGATGCCAGCGGGTCCTTTACCAAGGCGACCATCGATTTAACCCGTGTCCAGCAAGTGACCGACCGGGTTAGCATGCTGTTGACTGCCACCGGTCAATATGCGGTTAACCCGTTGCTGGCAAGCGAGGAAATGGCACTGGGCGGGGCCAATTATGGCCGTGGTTTTGACAGCAACGAATTTTCTGGCGATGACGGCTGGGCGACCTCGCTGGAAATCCGCTATTCGCCCGACCTTCCCGAGATTTTCCCCAACGGGGTCCAGTTTTACAGCTTTGTCGATAGTGGTCAGGTCTGGGATATCGACGACAATGTTTCGCATGAGCGTACCAGTGCTTCGTCTTTTGGCGGCGGCATGCGCGTGAATATTCTCGAAAATCTTTATGCATCGGCAGAAGTGGCAAAGGGGTTTCGAAAGCCCACGGCGGATTCATCGGCCAAGCCTCAAGCCTTCTTCACCATTTCAGCCAAATTTTAAGTGCGGGTCAAAATTATGAGCAAGAACAGCTTTCCCAAGCGGTCACGTCGTCTGTCGAACACTGTTTCCAGCATTTGTTCAACGGCTGAGGCTTTGGCCCCTGCACGCCAGCGCCCGTCAAAGGGTTTAACGCCGTTTAATGTTCTGGTCGGGGCAACCGCCCTTGGCTCGTTCTTTTATGCAACGGCCCATCCGGCCCAGGCGCAGTCGGCTTTGCCGCAGGGCGGAACGGTTGTGGGTGGGGATGTTATCATTGGTCAGTCCGCACCTGATACGCTCAATGTGGTGCAGGGGTCGAACTCGGCCATTGTGAACTGGCAGAGCTTTAACGTCGGCAGTGGCAACACAGTTAATTTCCAGCAGCCCGGTTCAAGCAGCGTGATTTTAAACCGGGTGGTTGGCAATGACCCCTCGGCGATTTTTGGCACCATTACTGCCAATGGCACGGTGATGCTGGTTAATCCCAACGGGGTGGTGTTTGGCAAGGGCTCGCGCGTTGATGTCGGCGGGCTTGTTGCCACCACGGCCAATATCCGCGATGCCGACTTCATGAGCGGCAATTACAATTTCGATATCGCGTCGGCCAATCCGTCCGCCAGCATTGTCAATGCGGGCGACATCAGCATTCGCGATGCCGGTTTGGCTGCCCTTGTGGCCCCGAATGTTCAAAACGCCGGTGTAATTCATGCGCGCCTGGGCAAAGTGTCGCTGGGGGGGGCGAAAACCTTTTCGCTGGATTTCCACGGCGATGGTTTGCTCAGCTTTGGTGTCGGATCCGATGTTGACACCACGCCGGTTGGCGCGGATGGCAACCCGGTTGACGCCCTGGTCAGCAATAGCGGTTCGATCCTTGCCGATGGCGGGGTGGTGTCCATTTCGGCACGCGCGGTCAAGGACGTTATTGATAACGTGATCAATACCAGCGGTGTGATCCAGGCCAACAGTGTTTCAAGTGCCAATGGCCGGATTATTCTGTCGGGTGGCGACAATGGCACGGTTGTTGCCAGTGGCAGTATCAAGGCGACGGGCGACGATAGCGGCGAAACCGGCGGCAGCATTGTTGCCACGGGTGATAAAATTGCCGTTGCCAGCGGTGCTGACATGGATGCCTCGGGCGATGCAGGCGGCGGACTTGTGGCGATTGGCAGTGAAGGCGACGGCGCCAAAGGCCGGGGTACGGGTGCGTGGTCAAACACGGTTAGCATTGCCAAAACAGCCAGCCTGAAGGCCGACGCTGTAAGTAGTGGCAATGGCGGCAATGTGACGGTTTTGTCTGAAACCCTGACAAACTTTGCCGGGAGCATTTCGGCCAAGGGCGGGGCCACGGGCGGCGATGGCGGCTTTGCCGAGGTGTCGAGCCACAAGGGTGTCAAACTGACCGGCACGGTGGATTTGACAGCCCTTAACGGGGAAACGGGGACCTTCCTGCTTGACCCTGACAGTTTGACGATTGTCGCCGGGGCAGGTGGTAGTCTGGATGGTGTGGCTGGCGATGGCACAGTTGCAGAAAATGACGATAACAACGGGGAGAACACAATATCTGCCGGTGTTCTGGAAGGAATTGCCGGAACAACAAATATTGTTCTTGAAGCATCCGGCCTGATTACAGTCAGTACCGACCTTAATCTGCAAACGACCAGCGGGCACAGCTTTACCCTGAAATCAACCGGGCAGGGCGGGATCACATTTAGTGATGCAAGTTACAAAATTGTCACCCAGGGCGGTGACATTGTGTTGCAGGCGACATCGCCTGGTGCGTCGATTACCAATATTGGTTTGCTGTTTTCAAATGGTGTTCCTGCCAATAATGGGAATGCTATCTCTGTTGCCGGTAATATCACGGTGTTGGCGGCTCATGATATTGAACTGGCTGGCGGGCTTTATGCCGCTGGTCAGACAACCAGCGGCAACATAACCCTTACTTCGATTGCCGGGTCTATCAAGGCGTCATATCTGTCTGGTAAGTCAGCGAAACTGTCGACGGGGACTGGCAATATTGGCACATCTGGTAGCGCCATTAGCGTGAATGTCAACGATCTTGAAATCAACGCGGGGGGGAGTTTTTTCGTTAACGTCTCCTCAACTTTGGCATCGCTTAATCTTACGCTTGATCATTTGTTGTCAACCGATACTCAGACCTATCTGCTAACGACCAGTGGAGCCCAGAGTTTTGCTCTGACGGATACCGCTGACGCCTATGTTCTGACAACACTTCAGGACGATACCAAACAGATGAATTTCACCTTTAGCGGTGAAAAAAGTCTGACCCTTGGTACTGTTAATGTTGGCACAGGTGATGTTTCGCTGACGGCGAACAAGGGGTCGATAACCGGGGCGGAAGGTGGCAAAGTTACGGCCAATGCTTTGACCATGACGGCCCGCGATGGCATTTCAGGTCTTTCAAGTGACATAAACGGGCTTTCAACCGATGTCAGCGCGTTAAATGTGACGACAGAAACGGGCGGGATATATATTTCCAATACGGATGGAGATAACAGTGGCCTGGCGGTAACCAATTTTAAAGCAGCAGGCGGGCAGGGGACGTATTCATCCGCAGTTACTTCAACAGGCAACCTGACTGTTGGGCATGTGACGGTCGATTCAGGGACCACCTATCTAAAGTCAGATTTCGGCATTTTTGACGATGGCAATGATGCGACGTCCATTAGCGCCGAAGCACTTACGTTACGGGCAAAAGGTGCCATTGGCACCACAAGTCACAGCATTGTAACCAGCGCAAAAAGTCTGTCACTGGCTGCTGTCACCGGCATCTATTTCGACGCGACAGCGACAAGCGGAACTGTGACGTTTAGCAATGTTCAGGCCACCAGTGGCGAGATCAAGCTGACCACCCATACCAGCACCAAAATCAACGATATCGGGCACAAAGACTTTGATAGCAATGAAGCTGGTAACTCGGGTAATATCGCGATTACGGTTGATTCTGCCGCAACCCCGGAGACGGCTGCATTTCTTGATATTGATGCGCTCGATGCCGGTGCGACGGGCGACGTTACGCTGTCGCTGACCAACGGTTATGTGAATGCTGACAGTCTTAAGGGCGATGATCTGGTGGTTTCGGCTACTGTGCTGTCGTCGGCTTCTGACAATTCAGCGAATAATCTGACGACCACCGTTAATACAGTCGATGTTACGACCTCGGGTAACAGCAAAGATCTTGTCATTGCTGAAACAGACGCTTTGACGGTCAAGAATGTTCAGACGGGCGCGGGGACCTCATCAATCACCATTGGGAACCAGTCGGGCGATCTGACAATTGCGAAAATTGACAGTATAGCCGCCGTTTCCCTGAATGCTGCGGGCGGCGCAATCGTTGCGCAGGACGGGAACAGTGTCAAGGGGACGACGCTGAAGCTGGCGGCAAACGGTGCCATTGGATCGTCGGAACATGCCCTTAATACCTATGTGACCGCGCTCGATATTGATAATACGGGCAACATTTATATCCAGAATATCAATTCAACACTGACCAGCCTTGTTATCAAAAATGCTCATGATCAGAACCAGTCTGCGAACGTAATCTCGCTGACATCGGATCATTTGGCATTTGCTGTATCGGATGATGCAACCTCGGTGTCGCTGAACAACCTTACCAGTGCGAACCTTGAGACGGTTTCCTTTGAGACCGACAGCAATCTTGTTGTTGGCCAGATTGGTACGGCCAATGCATCTGTAACCCTGACGGCAGGTGGCAACATCGCCGATGATGGCAATGCAAATACCCGTATTGTCACTAGTGGAAAATTGTCGCTTTCCGCACAAAAAGCTATTGGTACCAGCAGTGCTTCTGTCGAAGTGATCGCCGACGACGTTACCCTGAACGCCGGATCGGATGTTTATTTTCGCGATATTTCCGATCTTGATACTTTCTCTTTGACGGTTGGTAACACCGATCCCGAGCAGGCAAACAATTATAAGATTGAAGCGCAGGGACTGGAATTTGGGCTGACGCATAATCTTGTTACCGGCTATCACCTTGACAAGCTTTTTGACCTGTCGGCCCTGACATTTACCATGAGCACCGATGCTGACCTGTCGGTTGGGTCACTTGACGTCAGTTATAGTGACAGTAATTCGATTACACTGCGTTCCACCGGTGCGATTAAAGATGACGGCAACAGTACGACAAGCGTCCTTGCAAATACCATCACACTTTCTGCCGACAAGAATATCGGTGAAAGCAATGATCATTTGTCATTGATGGCTGAATCCCTTACGGCAAGTGCAAAGGATGGCGGGATTTATATTGATGTCAGGAATCCGACCGGTTCGTCTAACTATGTCGGTGCCCTGTCTGTTAAGTCGCTTGACGCCGCAGGGGATATTGTTCTGACCGCCGACCATGGCGATGTTATTTTGGCGGGGCAGGTTAAGACCAACGATAACGACCTTACCCTGACCGTAAAAGATGGTTCCCTTCTTGGGGGAAGTGACGGTTCGATTAATGCCGGAACTGGTAGCGCCACTGTTATTGTTACATCTGGCGACATTGGCCGCGACAGTGACGGCAACTACAGCAATGTCTTTACTGTATCTGCAGCGAAACTTGATCTTCAGGCAGGTGGCCTGATCCTGACGTCTGGCTCGCGTTCGGCGACGATTGCGATGCAGGCCGGTGGGGATTCCGCGTCATATACGCTTGGCAATGGCGATTTAGCCGTGCAGGGTATTTCTGTTGCGAATGGCAATGGCGAGCTGAAATTAACGGCGCAAAGCGGGTCAATTATTGACGATGCCAATGACCAGACTGGGATTGCCGCAAACAAGGTTGCTCTTGTCGCGCAGTCAGGCCGCATTACCGGTATTTCATCGACTGCGACCGACGTCGCCTTAACCGCAGCTTACGGTATTTCTTTTACGTCATCGAGCACGCTGACCAACCTGTCGATCGATGCTAAATCGACACTCGCCGATGGCGCAACAGTTGGCGCTAACGGACAAAGTGTTGCTGTTTCTTCTGCAAATTCGGTTCTTACCGTTGGCAACGTCACCGGCGGTTCGGCGCTGGATTTCGCCTTCACAGCGGTTAACGATATTGTGTTGGGTCAGTTGGCCCTTGGCACCGGCACGGCTGCGATTAAAACATCAGGGTCGATCCTGGATGACGGTGATCATACCAACACCAGAGTTACAGCAGGCAGTGTCAGCCTGATAGCAGGGTCCAGCGATGATATTGGGGCCGATGGCAATGCCATTGATTTGGCAACGGCGAAGCTCTCTGTGTCGGCGGGGGGCAATATTCTGGTTTCCAGTACACAGGACCTGACGCATCTGGCTGTGACAAGCACCAATGCGTCGACCAGTTCGACCAAAGTTTTCAATTTTGGCCAAGGTTCGCTCGTTACTCTGACCGATGAGGGGGATCATCTTCAGCTTGGTGTTGAAAATACGGGCAACCCCATTACCGATTTCAGCCTGACAACGGCAAAAGATATTCTTGTCGGGGATGTCTATGCTGAGGGAACGGTGACGCTTGAAACAACCAGTACCGACCAGTATAGCAATATTATTTCTTCCGGAAATGGTAGTAAGATTGACGCAACAAAGGTTGTTCTTAAGACAAACGCCTCTGATAAAAATTATGGTGCCATTGGCAACGCTGATCAGGCGTTGGTTCTTTTGACCAGCGATTTGTCGATTACCTCAAAGGGTAGCATCTATATTGATAACAGCAACACGGCACTGGCGGGGTTGAACCTTGATCTTGCGCATGTTGATAGTAGCAAATTAACGAAGCAAACTTACAGTTTTACCAATATTGCCGGAACAACGGTTACGTTGACGGACAATGGCACGGACGTTGCGTTAACAATGACGTCAACAGGTGTGATGGATTTTGCCCTGTCGATGGATCGCCAGATCACGGCGTCAACGATTGATGCGGGTACGTCTTCTACCGGTTCTGTTTCCCTGACCACCACTGGTCAGGCATCAGGGCAAAACGAGCATGGATCCATATCCGCCACGTCTATTACGGCCGGAAGCATTACGCTGAATTCTTACGAGTCTGTTTCTGCAACGACCACGACCAAAAACCTGTCCATCAATTCCAGCTATAATGTGAACGTTACCAACAATGCGACGCTCGACAGCCTTAAGCTGGATGTGGATCGGGCCAATGTTGATCAAGGTAACAGCTCGAGTAACATTTCCTATGCCATTTCCAGTACAGGTCTGACTTTTTCTGGCGTGACCGATAATTACTCCGGTATCAACGGGCTTGTGCTTGGCAATATTACCCAATCCGGGCTTGATCTTGAAATTACGGCGGCGAAAACGGTTACAGTTACCAAGGTCGATGTCGGGACCGGAAAATTTGCCCTGAATGTCGGGGAAAACTCCATCCGGGCGACATCGGGCAACACGGTAATTACGGCTGATCAGCTGACATTGAATGGCGCAAGCGTCGGCACATCTTCGTCAGATTATTTCACGGTTGATGTCAATAAACTGTCGGGCAGCGTTAAAAGTTCGGTGAGGTTGTTGAATTCCGGTGATTTGGCTGTTTCCGATCTGTCGGTCACGAGCGATGACGGTTCGATTAATCTTAAAGTTACCAACGGTAACTTGACCAGTGATGGCGCCAATGGCATTTCGGCCAGAGATGTGATCTTGAGCGTGGCTGATGGGAACATAGGTGTTACCGGCAATGCCTTGAAAACAAAAACGTCCAATCTGACGGTAGATGCTGGCAGTGATATTATTTTGTCGAATGCGTCGGATTTGTATTCTCTTGATGTGACGGCAAACCATCGTGCGGACACTGATTACGCCTATGACCTTCAGTCGCACGGGCTTTCACTGTCGATTAACGATACCGGCTCGATCATGCAGCTTGTTAATCTGACCGAAGATAGCGGCCTGAATGTTAACTTTACGAGCGACCGCAACATTGCGGTTGGAACACTTGCTGTCGGTGACGGGCGTTCCCTTACGATTACCACCACGGGTGCGGATCACAGCATTTCTGCCTATGGCAGTTCGGCCCTATCTGGCCGCAGCGTTAAGCTGGTTTCGACAGGATCGATTGGTGTGGCTGGCGCCGAAGCAACAGCCCATATTCAAACCACAACCAAAGCATTGACGCTCAACACACATGCGAATGTTTATGTTGATAACCAAATTCATCTTGCATCGCTGTCTTTGACGTCGGATCAGGCAACCGGCGGGGATGCGCCTGTTTATATTTTGACGTCCTCTGGTTTGACCTTTGATGTCACGGATAACGGCAGCACCAATGTTAACCAGGTTAAGGATGCGGACGCAGGGCTGATCTTTAATCTTAATACTCAGCGCGCACAGATCATCGGTGAAATTGATGCAGGGTTGAGCGGTGCTGTGATGCTTACCAGCCCCACCAATATTACTGGTGCCGATACCAACAACCATATTACCGCGGGTACTGCGACGTTTAATACCGAGGGTAATGCAGTGTTGGGAGGTAACTTAACCCCTCTTAATCTGTCGGTAGCAGACCTGAGCACCAATACGGCCAGCGACATTTATATTGTAAATGACCGGTTGCTGAGCAATCTTGCCATGGCAACGAATGGCAACACCAATGCGACAATTCGTATCCTTGGGGCACCCAATAATCCGAACGGTGAACACGTCCTTGTTTCAGGGCTGGTATCTTCTGCAAACGGAACTGAATATACCACGATTGACGATAATACCGGTTTAACGCTGTCACTTACCAATTCGGGCGATCTTACCATCAAGGACATCAACCTTGACGGGATTGGAGAGCTTGCGGCAAAGAGTAATGGCGGTAGTCTCTATGGCGACAATGACAGCGAGACGACCATAAATGCAGCGATTGTGGACCTGTCTTCTATTGACGGATCGGTCGGAACCGATGGCAAGACGATTCATATTAAAGGCGGGCAACTTACTGTTTCTGCCAGCGGCGGTGCCGATGTCGGTCTTTTGGGACGCACCAATTTTGACTCGTTGAAGGTTGGTAGCGCCGGTGCCAAGGTGGTGAACACGACAGGTGATATCGCTCTTGGTAGTGAAGTTTCATTGAATGGCCAGGATTTTTATCTTAACAACGCTGGCGGATCGATCCTGAGCGGTTCGTTGTCAAATACGGCTCATGTTACGCTGATCGCTTCGGGGTCGATTGGTAATGTCAGCGCCATTTCAATGACGGCCAATGGCAATGGCACGACCACTTTAGATCAAATTTCGGCGACCACCAATGACCGGGGTGCGACCGGTTCTGTTAATATTGCGGAATCTTACGGGTTAACGGTAACCAGTGTTTCGGCAACTTCTGACGTAACCTTGTCGGCAGGAACCAACGAAAGTTCCACACGGACACTTACGACCGGGAATATTAACGCTGGCAACGCAACTGTCAGTTTGACGTCTGGTCATGGCGATGTGGTGGCAAGTTCTGATACGTTGATTACGGCTGGCAAGCTGATAATTTCAGCAACCAGTGACCATATTGGCAGCAGTGGGGCCATTGTAAAAACAACAGCGACCGCTTTGGACTTACGAAGCCCTGGCAACATTTACGTTCAGTCGACCGGTGACCTGTCCGAACTTTCGATTGATCGCAGCAACAATAAAACCAATAGTGATTATAGCACGGGCACTGTTTCGATAGCGGCGACGAACCTTACATGGTCAGTGTCGGATGGTGATCGAACCACCACACTGAGCAATGTAACCGACACTACCGGGCTTGATTTTACCTATAAAGCAATCGAAGCACTGAAAGTCGGAACCCTCAATACCGGTGAAAATGGATCGGTAAACCTTTCGGCTTCTTATCAAAATCCGGATAATCTTGGGCAGAATGATCCCAGGTACTATGGGGATATTACCGCTGTAAATGACAGTTCCCTGATTACGGCGGGGTCCGTCAAACTGACCGCCCAGGGCAGCGGTGCCGCGATTGGGTCGTCTGGAACGTCCCTTAAGATGAATAGCAAAACGCTGGAAGCGTCGTCGCAAAGCGGGGGCATTAATGTCACCAATGCCTCGGCCCTTGCTTTGAACAACATTACGACGACTGGCGATCTAAGCGTTACGATATCTTCTGGTGATCTGACCGTCGATGCATTGTCTTATGGTTCGGGTAAAAACCTGACATTGACGGCATCGAATGGCCATATCTATACCGCAGCGGGCAAATCACTTTCCTTAAGCAGCGGCAATATTTCGCTTTCGGCGTCAGACGGTATCGGGTCGACTACATCGCGCCTGCAATTGTCGGGGAGCGGGGCCGGGGACTTTACAGCCAATGTTACCGGAACGGGCAGTATTTACCTGAATGCCCAGAACGGGATGTCGAACAAACTGGTGGCGAATACGGCCAATGGCGCAATTGATATCGTGTCGAACGGCAATATTGCCCTGACGGACGTGTCTGTGGGCCAGGACGCGGTTGGGAACGATATTATCGTAACGGCAAAATCGGGTAATATCACCATTGGCGAGAATACGGGTTCCAAAGGTGTGGTTGCCGGTGCCAATAACGGCAAGGTTAACCTGACGGCGCAAAGTGGTGCAATTTATGCAGGCAATGCCAGCAGTGCCCTTGGCGCGTTTGAGGTGCGCCTGACGGGCGCGAGCGGTGTAGGTGAGGCAGAAAAGGCAATTGCTGCCAATGGTCAACGTGTGTTGGTGTCGGCAACAAATGCTGGTGCCGATGTTTACCTGCGCTCTGCGGTTGATGGTACTTTCTCGTCGGTATCAACGAATGGCGGCGATATTTCGATCAAAGGGTCGAGTGGCGCCACCATTCTGGTTGCCAGTGCGGTTTCGGGTGCAGGAAGTGCTTCAACAGCAGGGAACATCACCATTTCGACAGCGGGCTCTGGTGGTGATCTGATCCTGGGCAATATTAATGCCAAAGGCTCGTCGTCCGACGGTCAGATCACGCTGACCTCAACGAGTGGTAGTGTGCTTGACGATGATATTGCGGAAACCCGTATTGTTGGCAAGAATCTTGCCATAAATGCGAATAGCGGTGTGGGATCGACCAGCGATCATTTGCAAACAACCGTTTCGACGATTACCGGTATAATTGGCTCCGGTACGGCCTATATTGATGATAACAGCAGTGCGGGTGTGACGCTGGGTACGGGTAACTCCGCGCTTAGCCTGATAAATGGTGATCTGGTTTTTGCCGCGACCAACGCGGTTACCCTGACCAATCTTCAAGCCCAAACCGATGGCAACAAACTTTCGGTAACGGCAGCTAACGGCAATATCACCGTTGGGTCCGTGATGGCCGGAGCCACATCCTTTACACTACAGACAGCTCCGACAACATCCAAAGTTACCTTGACATCGACCAATGGTGCGATCCTGAGCGCACGCAGCGATGACATACCGGTTTTGATCGCCGGATCGTTATCGCTGAATGCGAAAACCAATGTCGGGTCTTTTGTGTGGGAAGATGGTCAGCAGGCCGATATCAATGCCTTGCAGGTGATTGTGACAGGTCTGGACGCCACCACCCAAACCGATGGATCGCAAATTGCCATTTTCAACCAGGGAACAGGCGCAATCAGTCTTGGCGGCAATATTACTGCCCAAGGTAATCTTTCCCTTGCTGTTGGGTCAAAAGGTGATGTGAACTGGGGTATTTTTACCGGTAATACGCTTGATAAACTGTATTTGACATCGGGTGGTACCGTGACATTGGCCGATACTGTTACAGCTGGGACGGTTTATGTCTCCGGTGATACAGATATCATCGCTGGCGAAGGGTCCCGCACCCTGACAATTGAAGCAACAGGCGCGAACGGTATTGAATTGCATAGCGGTTCAGCCGGTGGCACGACCACTTTGAACAGCACGGCGACGGCATTGAATGTGCAACTTGCTGAAGAGGGCGGGGCGCTGGTTGTCAGCAATACCGGCGCGCTGACCAAGGCCAATCTGTCTGCTTATAATAATGTGACCCTGACCAACAATGTCGGGGTATCTGGTGCAACCATTACGACGAATGGCGAGAACCACACCGCACGTATTACGGCAACCACCGGTGATGTGAGCGTTGGTACGATCAATTCCGGGCAAACCGGTACTGTCGAGCTTACGGCGACGCAGGGTGCGATCAATTTTGTCGCTGACCAGTCGGTGGTGACGGCGAATGTGTTAACCCTCACCAGTTTTACCGGGATCGGCACCGCAGAACAAAGCTTCTCTACGGATGTAAATACGCTGAACGCAACGGTAACCGGCACGGGCAATATTTACACCAGCTATAAGGCCAACAGCGCAACTGGCCATCTTGAGGCGCATGATGGCGACATTTACGTAACGGGAACATCAAGCCTTGATGTGAACCTTCGTGATGTTTGGCTCGAAGACGGTCCTAATAATGAAAGCCGGAAACTTGTCGTTACTGTTGCTGGCGGTGATGTAGCCCTCAGCAATGCTTTAAACGGTGGCAATACGGTTGCCAGCCTTGAGGTTACAGCAGCCAATATTTCGACCGGAGCCCTGACAACAGGCGGCAGCCAGACCTATACCGGCACCACGACCCTGAATGGTAACCTCAGTGCATCGGCCATTTCCATTACCGGAAATGCCAATCTTGGTGCAAATACCATAACGCTGGCATCGACCGGCGGCGGTAATGTTTCGATCAGCGGCAGTGTTACGGGTAAAAATGACGATACAGGGACGTCATTCACGGTCAATGCCGGGGCAGGTAACGTCACGGTTGGTTCTGCCACCTCGAAAATTTCCGAGATCGCCCTGACCGGTGGGACTATATCTGTCGGCAAGGTGACCACAACAGGCAAACAGACCTATACCGGCACGACCACGCTGGGCGGGGGTACTTATATCTCCGGTGGTGATTTCGAGGTTGCTGGTGCGACCTTGCTGGGGGCCGCAACAACGGTAAATACATCGTCAAACAACAGTAATGTGACCTTTGACGGTACCATCGACAGTGACGGGCAAAACTATAATGGTCTGGAAATCAATTCCGGTTATGGCACCATCAATTTTAATGGGGCACTTGGCGGAACCCGTTTGTTGAACAGCATTGTTCTGACCTCGACGAGCAGCCAGAATGACGCACCGACGGATGGTCAGGTCGTGTTTGCCTCGGCCGCCAATGTCAAAGTTTATGAAGACTTCAGCCAGAATGGGGGGCGTCGTATTGCTCTGCCGAGCTCGATTGAAAGTGAAATCGGGGATGTTAAAATCGAAGGTGCCGCATATATTAAAGCCGGTGCGTCGAGCATCAAGGCACTGAACGACAATGACGGCGGAGTGGTGCGTTTCTTCGGAGCGATCACCGGGAATGCCTCTCAGTTAACTGTTAATGCCGGTTCGGCGATCGAGTTTTATGGTGCTTACGCCGATAATGCTTCGGGTTCGACTCTGGCACTGACAGCACCGGAAATAACGGTCACGGATGTTACAACCACGGGCGCACAGAGTTATACCGGCACAACAACCCGCATTGGCGGCGATCTGACGGCAGGGTCTATCCTGGTGGATGGCAATGCCGTTTTGGGTGCCCAGATCATGCTGCGCGGGATGCCGCAAATCAACACCACCACCTTTAATACCAGTGCCGCAAATGGTGCAATTACCCTGAAAGGTACGCTGGATGGTGGTACCGACAATGTGGTGATGACAGCGGGAACCGGTGCTGTCGAAATTGATGGGGCTGTGACCAATACCACCAGTCTGACCATTACCGGTGGTACGATTGCCCTGCATGATGTTACGACTACAAATGCACAGGATTATACCGGTGTTACGACCCTGAACGGGACCTATCAGGTTGGCAGTGATTTCACCGTCACCGGAGCATCCCTGATTGACGATGACAGCACAATCAACACGCAAAATGGTACTTTGTCCCTTAAGGGAACAGTGAACAGCGTAAAACATGCCGATCTGACGCTGAATTTGGGCAACACCAAAACCAGCTTTGATAGTGCCCTTGGCAACACCAGTGCCTTGGGCAAGCTCACCATCAATGCCGGTGAAACCGGTGTTACCGAATTTGCCCGCACCGCGAGCATTTCGGTGGTAGACGGCCTTGTTTATACCGGTGGCCTTGAACTTCTGTTGCCCGCCAATATCACGGCCAGCAACGGTCCGATTAAACTTGGGACCTTGAAATTGGTTGAAGATACCGATCCCCTTGATGAAATTGCGGTGAAGCCGCAATCAATTTCGGGTGTTATTGCAACGCTGCCCTCGGGTAATGTTACCATCCGCAGTGGCGATGACATTACGATTGCCGGTTTGATTGGCAAAAATACCAATCTGGTTATGACATCGGGAACGGGTGATATTCGTATCGGGTCGAAAGAAGGTACAAGCGAGCAGAAAATTGATGTGAAATCGCTGAATGTGGCACAGGCTGGCACGGCCAACCTTTATGGCACTATCGGGGGTATTGGCGGTTTTGATGCGTCCTATGAAATCGGGCCGTTAAAATTCGCACCTTATTACATCAATGATGCTTTCTGGCGGAACCGCGATTTGCCGCCGGCAGCAACCAAAACCACTCCGTTGCCCAAACCGCCAAGCACGCCGCAGGTTGATGCGCTGTTTAACCTGAACACTACAAGTGCAGGCATTACACCAAATGTTGTTGGTGCTTTTGCCGCCCCGAGCGTACTTAATGTTGGCACGGCCCCAACCAATCTGACGGCGACCCAAAGCCCGACGGTGATTTCAACACCTTCTTCGGTGTCAGGCACGGGTCCTGGTGTTATAGTGACGCCGGGAACAGGAGGCGGCGGTTCGATTATTGGCAATGGTAATGGTTCGGCGTCAACCGGTGGGACAACCAATGGCGGGCAGACGGGTGGGGATAATAATACGCCCGGCACAACAACAGATGGTGGTAACCAGCCAGGTGTTGTTGATGGTCAGTCAAACGAGAACGATTTGATCCAGTCATCCGGGCAATAAACAGCCCGGACGGCAGGGTGCGTAACCAAGACAAGATGTGAGGAAGACTTTGGCTAAAGAAAGCAAAACCAACGGTGCGGCGAAAAAAGAACCGGTGGGTGCAAACTTGCCCCTGTTTTATGGCAAACCCCGTGCCGTTCTGGCCGAACGTCATGGCAACATGTCGCTGACGCCGACGTCGGATTTTTCGTTTGCCGGTACCACCAATTCCGTCCCCGTCGTGGCGACGGAATTGCCGATGGTATGCAAACATTATCCGATCCTGTTTACCGACGGGGCGCAGCCGCAGATGGTGGCGTTGCTGGGTTTACGGGCATCGGAAAACCTGATGGTTGACGATAAAGGCAACTGGACGCCGGGCACCTATGTTCCGGCCTATGTGCGCCGTTATCCGTTCATCTTTTTTGAGAACGAAGAAAAAAGCCAATACACCCTGTGTGTGGACGAAGACGCCAAAACCGTTGTCGAAGGCACGGAAAACCCGTTCTTTGTCGATGGCGCGCCGTCTAAAATGACGCAAAGTGCGCTGGATTTCTGCCGTGATTATCAGGCCCATTACGCCGCCACGGCCGAATTTCTCAAAGCCATCACTGAAGCCGGTCTGCTGGTTGAAAACCGTGCTGATGCCACCCTGGCCGATGGCCGCAAGCTCAGCCTGTCGGGCTTTAAGGTGATTGACGAAGCCAGGTTTAATGAACTGGACGACGAAACCTTCCTGGCATGGCGCAAACGCGGCTGGCTTCATCTGGTTTATTGCCACTTTATTTCCAATGGCAACTGGTCGACCCTGGTTGAACGTGCGGCTATGAAGGTCGCCAACTGATCTGATTTTTATGGATCGGTTTGATCCGTGATACGATAAAACCCCGAACTGTGATGGTTCGGGGTTTTATGTGTTTGGGCTGTGCTGTGCGTATTGTTATGCCGATCAGATCATGCCCAGCCCAATCGGCTTTCGATGCGTTTGGCACTGTCCTTTACCAGTTTAACCAAATCGGGGTCTTTCTGGTTTACCTTGATGTCGGGCACCACGATCGAAATGGTTGCCAGGCATTCGCCCTGCGGATTGCAAATGGGTGCCGCAATACAGGCGACGGAAAAATCTGATTCACCGGCCTGAATGGAAAGCCGGTCGGATAAGGCCTGTGCCGCTTTTTGCGACAGAGATACCGGGTCGACCTCGGCCCGGCCTGTGGGTGAGTTTTTGGCACATCGGGTAAATATGCCCACCTGCTCGTCTTCGTTAAGATGGCCGACCAGCAAACGGCCCGATGCCGTCCAGTTTAGCGGTGTTCGGCTCCCCACCCGCGATGTTACCTGAAAATGGTCGCGGCCTTCTTCCATCGCCAGCACCACCATCATGTCGTTGTCCCGCCCGCAAATTTGCACGGTTTCACCAGATTTTTGCGAAAGTTCGTGCATTTCGGCATTGGCAACACCTAACAGATCCAACCGGCGCGAATAAGTCAGGCCGTAATAATAAAGGCGCGGCCCCAGCCATAACGCGCCATCATTCTGGCGGATTAGCAGGTTTTTACCGACCAGATCCTCGACAATGGTGTAAATGGTTGAAAGGGGTGCACCAATGCCGTGCGCTATTTCATAGGCAGTGGCTGGTTTTTCAGCTGCCTGCAAAAAATCCAGAATCTGGAGGATGCGGTCGATGCCACTGGTGCGCGACCGGCGTTTGGGCGCGCTTGTCGCGGTATCCTTCATGGCGACTGACGGCATTTTTTCCTCCTGATCCGGTTTTGGTTATCGTTTATAACTAGCGGTAATTTATCAGTCGGGCCAGTTCAGGATCGCCCGTTCCTTGTTTAATGTCCGTTGTTCAAACGGGGTCGCAATAAGGTCGTTGGATTTCTGGGCAATATCAAGTTCTTCGGCCAGGCGGGCGGCGACAATTTGTTCCTGATCGGGCTGCAAGTTGCAGGGATCAAGGAAGAAATAACCATGTTCAACTTCATGATCGCGGGCAACAATGGGCTGTGCCCCTTTTGCCAGCCGGTCAACCAGATCCCACGCTGTGATGTGGGCTGCGACACTATCGATATCGATGCGTAAACGGTCCAGCGGGTTGTGGGTGGGGTCCGGCGTAATGCGAACCGATACACCGGGGCGGCCATTTAGCGTTGCTTGCCATAAATCAAGCGCACGTTTTTCCCGGTCGCGAATGGCGGCATGGTCGCGGGTTTTCCAGGCTTCCAGCGCGGCGATGGCCCCGGCAATGCCTTCCTTGCCGACTTTCATGCCCCGGCCAATGCCTCGGTTTTGCAGGTAAATATTGCGCACAATGTCCTTGCGGCCCGCAACAATGCCCGATGTTGGCCCACCCAAAAATTTATGCCCGGAATACAAAACAATATCCGCGCCATCGCGGATAAAGCCGGTGAGATCATATTCGGATGCGGCATCGACAATAACCGGAACACCGTGTTCATGGGCAACAGCGGCAAAGGTTTTGAACGGGATTTGCCCGTATTCCACCGTGTGGTGCGACACAACATATAATGCGGCCAATGTGTTTTCATTCATCGCACTGGCCAGATGAAAGGCCGATGCACTGGTGGCCTGCCCGATGGGCACCACGCGCGCGCCCGATAAACGCACCGCCTGATCGACCGGGGCACCGTAATTGACCATATGGCCCATTTGCATGATGACGTCGGATTTGGGGCCAACATGGTTGGGTAATTGTTCAATCGCGCCCAGGTCATTGCCGGTCATGAGTGCGGCGATGGACAGGGTAATGCCCGCCGAACAGGATGCGGTGATAAACCCGCATTCGGCCCCGGTCAGTTCGGCAATGGTTTTGCTGGCCCGGCGTTGCAAATCGTCAATTTCAACGAAGTTACCCAGAATATCGGCAATCGATTGAATGGATTGTTGCCCGACGATGGATGCCCCCAGGCCCGTCATGGTGCCCGATGCGTTGATAACGTGGCGCAAGTTCAGTTTTGCAAGAATATCAGCTGACATGATGGTTCCTGTTAGTCGTCGTTAAGGGCAATAATGGCTTCAATTTCGACCGTGATCTGGTTGGGCAGCGACCCCATGCCAATGGCTGATCGGGCATGAACACCCTGCGGGCCAAACACATCGTTAAACAGGTCTGAACAGCCATTGATAACCGCCGGGTGATCGCAAAAATCCGGAGCAGCATTGACCATGCCCAGCAGTTTGACAACCCGTTTCACCCGGCCAAGATCGCCAAGGACTTCTTGCATGACGGCGAGCAGATTAATCCCGGTCAGGCGGGCATCGGCATAGGCTTTTTCAACGCTGACATCGGTGCCAACTTTGCCTTTGCTCAGGGTACCATCGGCATCCAGCGGCCCCTGACCCGACAAAAACAGCAGGTTGCCTTCACGCACATGGGTGACAAAATTGGCAATCGGTGCCGGGGCCGGGGGCAGGGTAATGCCCAGTTCGGCAAGGCGCTGTGCGGGGGTGTTGCCGGTTGTGGTGGAAATAGTCGACATATTTAACAAAGGCTCCGTTTGGCGGATATTAATCGCGTTATATATTGGGCGCATAAATTGCCGGGTCCGTTTCGGACCTGCGGCGTGGGTTTGGTTGGTGTGCAATCGATATGTTCCGCACATTTCATTCCGGTTGTGGCCTGTTGTGCCTGCCAGCCCGGGTTTTTAAGGGATGCAAAACGTGAATTCATGCGGCGGTATGCCGATAAAAATGGTTTGGCCCTGCGGTTTTGACATGTGGATGCAGCTGTTTGGCCTGTTCGCGCACAGCGTTGACCGATGCAGGGTCAAGGCGTGATTGCGGGTCGTCAAACCGGATTTCCGGGTTGGGCACGGCCGATAACAACATGCGGGTATAATCGTGCTGCGGGTTGGACAGCACCGCATTAACGTCGCCCCATTCCAGAATTTGTCCGCCATACATAACCATGATGTCCTCGGCCACATAATGGGCGGTGGCGACATCGTGGGTGATGTAAAGCAAGGCCAGGCCCAGATCGCGTTTCATGCGGTTTAACAGTTCCAGCACGCCCTGGCGTACCGAAACATCCAGCATCGATGTCGGTTCATCGGCGATAATAACCTTGGCACCAACCGCAAGGGTGCGGGCGATGTTGATGCGCTGGCGCTGCCCGCCGGAAAGATCATGCGGGTGTTTGGGGGCAACAAGTTCCGGGTCCAGTTCGACCTGGCGCAACAGGGCATGAATTTCGTCGGTGACGGCTTTGCCCTTTAGATCACGGCGATAAAGTGCCAGCGGGCGGCGTAAATGATAGTCCACCGTATGGGCCGGGTTTAGCGATGCAAACGGGTCCTGAAAGATCATTTGCACGTTTTTGCGGTATTGTTTCAACCCCTTGGTCGTGTTGTCGGTAACCGGGGTGCCATTAAACAAAAGCTGGCCTTCATCGGCGATATATTCGCGCATGATGATACGGGCACAGGTGGTTTTGCCACTGCCAGATTCCCCAACCAGTGCCAGGGTGCGCCCGCCATGCAGGTCAAAGGAAAGGTCGTGGGCACCGCGCACCTTGTGCGCGCCCAGATGAAAGGTTTTACCAATGTTTTGCAGGCTGACGATGGCAGGTTTTGCGGTCATTGTGCGTTCTCCTGCCGGGGGGCGGGGCCATGAAAAGATGGAAAAGATGCCCACAGTTTTTTGGTGTAATCATGCGTGGGCGTACGGTAGATCTGATCCGCCGTGCCCTGTTCCACCAGTTTACCCCCCAACATGATGCCGATGCGGTCGCAAAACTGCACCATCAGGCCCAAATCATGGGTGATAAACAACACCGAAAAGCCGAGTTTCCGGCGCAGCTCATTAATGCGCTGTAAAATTTCACGCTGAACCACCACATCAAGGGCGGTGGTGGGTTCGTCCATCACAATCAGTTTTGGTTCCAGCGCCAGGCAAATGGCAATCACAATGCGCTGGCGCATGCCGCCGGAAAACTGAAACGGATAATCGCGCATTCGGTCTGCCGGGATATCGACCAGTTTTAACAGTTCGGCACAGCGTTCACGCGATTGCGCCTTGCTGTAACCGCGATGGTGTTTCAGCACGTCGTGAAACTGGCTTTCAATGCGCAAAACCGGGTTTAGTGAATTCATGGCACTTTGAAACACCATGGCGACCTCGTCCCAGCGAAAACGCGCCAGTTCGTTGGCATCAAGGTCCAGCACACTGCGACCGGCCATCATAATTTCACCGCCACAAATTAATGCCGGTGGTTTGTGCAGGCGGCTGATTGCAAAGGCAATGGTGCTTTTGCCACAACCCGATTCCCCGGCCAGGCCAAAAACCTCGCCGGGCGCGACGTCAAAGCTGACATGATCAACAGCGCGAAAGTCGGTTTTATCACCAACATATTCAATCGACAGATCCCGAACGGATAATAACGGATTGTTCACAGGCGACCCTCCCCGGCGCGAGTGCGGCCAACCCAGCGCGCCAGCGAATTGCCGGTCCGCAGGCGCGGATTGGCGACCTCGTCGATGGCGAAATTAAGCAATGACAGGCCGGTTCCTAAAAAGACCAGGGCAAAGCACGGGGTTAAAATATCCCACCATGCGCCAACCTGAAGGGCCGATGCGTTTTGCGCGCTATAAAGCATCACCCCCCACGATACGGTTTGCGGATCACCCAGTCCCAAAAACTCCAGCGTGGCTTCGGTAATCACGGCAAAAACAACGCTGCCGATGAAATTGATGCCAACAATCGACACCAGATTGGGGAAAATTTCGGCGGCCATAATGCGCCAACCCGGTTCGCCCAGCATTTCGGCGGCTTTGACGAAATCCTTTTGTTTGATCGACAGGGTTTCGGCCCGTGTAACACGCGCGCCCCATGCCCAACTGGTGCCGCCTAAAATAATGGCAATCACAAGCGGGCTTGCCTGCCCGATAAACGCTGCCAGAACCAGCAAAAGCGGCAGGTTGGGCACAACAAGGACCATGTTGGTCAAAAAACTGATGGCTTCGTCAATTTTGCCGCCTTTATAGCCTGCGGCAATGCCCATGATGGTGCCAACGGCAGTAATGATAAAACCGGCCCCAAAACCAACCGCCAGCGATGTGCGCGCGCCATAAATAAGGCGTGAAAACACATCCTGCCCGATGCGGGTGGTCCCCAGCCAATGGTCGGCACTGGGCGGCTGGTGCGGCAGGCCAACACGGCGTGCGGGGTCAAACCCGGTTAACAAGGGGGCGGCAAGGGCAGCTACCACGATAATGGCCAAAATCAGCAGACCCGTCAGGGCCTTTTTATTGCGCAGAAGGCCTAAAATGACGTTTTTCATATCGGTCAGGCCCTCCGCAATCGGGGATCAAGCAGAACGTAACTGACATCGACAATGAAATTGGCGGTTAACATTGCCAGTGTCATAATCAGCAACTGCCCCTGAATAACAGGGTAATCACGGGCCAGAATGGCGTGATACAGCGTGTTGCCGAGGCCGGGATAGTTAAACACCACCTCGGTCACAAGCGACCCGCCCAGAATTGTGCCAATGGCAATAGCCAGGCCCGACACCGTTGGCAGCAGGGCATTGCGCGCGGCATACCAGAACATGACAGTGCGATCCGACAGGCCCTTGGCCCGGCCCATGGTGATGTAATCTTCGCCCAAAAGGTTGATCATGTTGTTGCGCATGGTCACAACAAAGCCGCCTGTCAGAACAAGGGACAGGGTAATGATGGGCAAAACGGCGTGGTAAATAACACTGCCGATATATTCAAATGAAAATGCCGGGTCCAGTGCCGGGTTGGCGGCATAACCGGTGGGAAACCAGCCCAGCGTAAAACCGAAAAAATAAAGCGCAACCAGTGATGTGACCATGGCGGGAACCGAGGTTGCAACGATGGCGGATACCGAAAATATCACGTCAAATTTGCTGCCGCGCCGCCAGGCGGCAATGATGCCCAGCGTTGTGCCCAGCGTAAAGCTGATCAGGGTGGCTGTGCCCATCAGGCCCGCCGTCCAGACCAGGGCACGGCCCAGCACCGATGTAACTGACAGCGGGAAATATTTGATCGACATGCCAAGATCGCCGGTAAAAATACTGCCCAGATAGGTCAGGTATTGTTGCCATAACGGGGCATCAACAAACCCGAAAGTCAGTTTCAAAGCCTTTAGGTTTTCTGGCGAAAGCGTACTTCCAGCACTGGAAAACATGATCTGGATCGGGTCGCCCGGCAGAAGGCGGGGCAGGAAAAAATTGATGGTCGCCGCCGCAATGAAGGCTGCCAGATAAAAACATAATCGCCGAAGCAGAAAAACCATTGGGACCTCTGAAACTGTTGGTATCGCGGGCGCCCCGGAAGAGGAGGGGCAGCCCGCGACGATCATTGCGAAACGGTTTTACTTAACCGGACGCAATGCAAGCAGATGCAACAAACGGGCATGGTTCTGGCGCGACAGGGTCGGATTAACGAACGGGTTTTCCTGGGTCGACCAGCCGGTAAAGCGCGTTGTGTTGTACTGATACCAGGTCGGATTATTATAAACCGGCAGCAATGGCAGGTTTTCGGCCACAATACGCTGGGCCTTGTTCATAATGGCTTTTTGTTTGTCCATGTCCGAGGTCAGGCTGAAGTCATTTAACAGTTTGGACAAATCATCGTTAAACCAGCGCTGGGCGGTGAAACGGGTTTTGCCAACATCATCGCGATTAAACGCACGCTGATAGGGATAGTACGGCAACGCTGCGGCACTGATGCTGTTAATGGCGGCATCAAATTTACCTGTGATCAGGTCCTGTCCCCAAACGGCTTCTTCCGGCGTGCCGATATTGGCATTAATGCCCGCATCATGCATGCCTTCAACCGCGATACGCACGGTATCAATCCAGTCGGTCCAGGAATTGGGAACGATAATGTCAAACTTGATTGGCGTGCCATCGGGGTTATCGCGAAAACCGTCGCCATCAACATCAACATAACCGGCATCGTCGAGAAGTTCCTTGGCGGCATCGACATTGTATTTGGCGTATTTACCAAATTCTTCCAGAACTTTCGGGTCGGTCCAGCTTGCATAAACTTCGCCAAATGTGGTCGGGTCCTGGTTTAGCGTCGGGTAACCATAACCGGCCACATTAACCATGCCCTGGCGATCCAGCGTCATGCTCATTGCCCGACGGAATTTTACATCCTGAAAGGCTTTTTTGTTATCCGCATTGGCGGTTTCCTGATTGAAAATGAACTCAACCATGCTGCCTGCTGTGTACCAGTAATGGAAATGATCCGGGTCCTTGGCAACATAGGTTTGCTCGACATTGGGCAGAAATGATGTGCCCCAGTCCAGTTCGCCGCTGGCGGTGGCCGTTAGCATCTGGTTGTTATCGGCCAATTGCGGAAAGCGGAAACAATCAACCTTCAGGTTTTTAGCATCCCAGTAATACGGGTTGCGGCACTGGTCGTATGTTTGCGGGGTAAAACGGGGAATTTCGGTCATCGCGCCGCTGCCAACCGGGGTTTCGTTGGCAAAGGTAACCGGTTCGGCAATGTCGGCCCAGATATGTTCGGGGACAATTGGCAGTTCGATCAGGCGGTTTACGGCCAGCGAACTGGGGCTGGACAGGCTGAATTTTACGGTGTGTTCGTCAACGGCTTCAACTTTATCAAGGATATTCCAGACCGAAACAAAATCCAGTGCCGGGTTCTTTTTGACATAGTTAAAGGTGAAAACAACGTCTTTGGCGGTCAAAGCCTTGCCGTCCGACCATTTCAGGCCATCCCGCAGGGTAAATTCCACGCTTTTCAGGTCGTCCGCGATTTTATAGCTTTTGGCGAGGCGATAATTGGCCTTGTCATGGTCAAAGCGGTTAAAAATTACCAGCGGCTCATAAATGAAATCCGACGTGCTTTGGCGGGCCGATGTCTGGTTGAACGGGTTAAAGTTGCGAACCCAGGTGGTGGCGGGTTCGACATTGGCGGTCAGAACCGTTTCGGCACTGGCGGCAAGCGGTGGCAGAATGGCAAGGCCAAAAACAGCGACCGCCAAAAGGCGTTTATGCGTGATCATTGATCTTTCCCTGATACTGAAATTGTTTTGTTATGCGCCAAAGATTTCTTCGACTTCGGCATGTAGTTGCTTGATATTGACGTTCATATTGCCCAATCGGGCCTTGGCCGCGCCCATGCGACGGATTGTTTCATCGCTTAACGGACGGGCCGCTTTGGCGGCAGCCAGTGTTTCGGAATTGGTGCCATGACTGTGCAGGGCAATGTCACAACCTGCTTCCAGGGTCTGCCGCACCCGTTCAGGCAAGCTGCCCGACAGGGATTCCATATAGACGCAATCTGAAATCAGAACGCCGTCATAGCCAAGTTCGTCGCGGATAACGTCTTTGCAAATAACGGGTGAAACCGATGCCGGGTTCTGGTCGTCATAGGCCGAATACACCACATGCGACACCATCGCCCACGGCGTGTCGATCAGATCGATAAACGGTTTGAAATCGGTGGCGCGTAAAAGGGGTTTGTCGGCATCTACACGCGGGCGTTCCTTGTGGCTGTCTACCGTGGCACGGCCATGGCCAGGAATATGTTTCATGATCGGCATATTGCCAACTTCAAGTAAACCATCGACCACTTCACGGCCCAGCGCACTGATCAAAGCCGGGTCCTGCCCAAAGGCGCGGGCACCAATAACGTCGCTGGTATCGCCAAACACCAGATCAAGGACGGGCGAACAGCCACTATCAAGGCCCAATTCGTGCATTATCGCCCCCATCGCTTGTGATGACAGGCGCAGTGCACGTTTGCCAAGCTCAAGATCGCGGCGCGCCAGTGCACCAAATTCACCAAACGACCGAAATAACGGCCACGATCCGCTATCAAGATGCGATACCCGCCCGCCTTCCTGATCGGTAAAAACCGGCGCATCGTCGCGGCCAACAGCGGTACGGAACTGTTCGGTCAGCTTTTTGACCTGATCGGGGGTTTTCAGGCTGCGGCGGCCGACAAACAACCCTAGCGGGTTGGTTTCGCGAAACAGGGCAATTTCGTCGGTCGACAAAGTATCATTTGGGATGCCGACAAACAGGGCCAGCGGTGTGTTCGAAGACATGGATCATTCCCTGAAAACAGAAGGCCGATGGGCCGGGGGATTTGCATAACGAACCGGCAAGAACCGGCCCGGGGAAGAAGGCACGTATGGTTTTTAACGGGCAGGCGCGCGCAGCATGTCGGCGTAAATTCCTTTGCCGGGCAGCGGGATTTCAATCGCACCGACGGTGTCGATATAAAATTGTGTGGGGCCGGGATCGCCAACTATCGCGTAGGCATAACCCATGTTTTTCATGGTTTGCAGGGTGCTGTGCAGCAAGGCCGCACCAATGCCTTGCCCGCGGGCCTCCACAGCAACACCGGTTGGGCCGAAAAAGCCGCGGGCAATGGCATCGTAACAGGCAAAACCCATGATCTGGCCGTCGCGGATTGCGATCAGGCAGGAAGCGGGCTGGCGGGTGATCGCCACAAGGGCCTCGCTGGCCCAGTTATCGCTGAAATTATCGCGCACCCAATCGACGACAAGGCGCTGTTCAGGTGCCAGCACCGGACGAATAGTTATGTCCGTCGTGGCAACCTTGCGTGCCAGTGCATCAAGAACGGGTGCATAAAGGCTAACAACCAGATCTGCCATTCCCTGTATTCCATTATTATGTTATTTGTGTCGTTATTAAGTACGATACGGGTAGCAGAGAACCGCGTCAAGGAAAATTGGCATGGGATTGGTATTTAAAATAATGCGAAGATGCGAAGACAGGTCGCGTTGTGGCAATTGCCAAAACGATTTTCATCTTCTGGTTTTATCTATGGCAGGGGCAATTTGCGTCATGCAAGCGCGGTACAGGCTTTGCCTGTTCGGCGAGTGATATTGCGTCCCCCTTTGGCCGGTTGACCAAAGGGGGCGGTGTGACGTGTTCAGGCCCTGGCGTGCGCTGTATGTTCGGTAGCCGGGGTGCCTTCATCATTTAAGTGACAGGCTGAGAAATGGCCGGGCGCAATTTCGCGTTTTTTGGGCACGGTGGTGCGGCATTTTTCCATGGCAAACGGGCAGCGCGGGTGAAAATGACAGCCCGGTGGTGGTGCTATAGGGCTGGGCAACTCGCCGTCAATGACTTTGAATTTGCGTTTGGTGAGTTCGATGCGGGGAATTTCGGACAGCAACGCCTGCGTATAGGGATGATTGGGGCGGCTGAAGATTTCTTCGGTCGGGGCTTCTTCAACAATGCGGCCCAAATACATGATCACAACACGGTCTGAAATATGTTCAACCACGCCCAGATCGTGGCTGACAAACAAATATGTTAGCCCCAGTTTTTCGCGCAAATCCATAAACAGGTTAATCACCTGCGCCTGAATGGAAACGTCAAGGGCGGCGACACTTTCATCGCAGACCAGAAAATCCGGGCGCACGGCAAGGGCGCGGGCGATGTTGACACGCTGGCGCTGCCCGCCGGAAAATTCGTGCGGGAACCGCGTTTTCATTTCCGGGTCAAAGCCAGCCATGCGCAAATATTTATCGGCATGCTCGGCACGCGTCCCTTCCAGCATTCCGTGCGTTTTTGGCGCTTCGGTGACAATATCGTCGATCCGCATGCGCGGGTTAAGGGCCGCCATCGGATTTTGGAAAATCATTTGAATGGCAAGGTCGGCTTTGTTGTTTTCGCGCCGGGTCATGTTTTCGCGCCCGTGGCGAATAACGTCGCCGTCAGATGGCGGGATGATCCCGGCAACAATACGGCCCAATGTCGATTTGCCACAGCCACTTTCACCGACCAGCCCGACGACTTCGCCGCGATGAATGGTTAAATCAACACCATCCATCGCATGAACAACTGGTGGGGTCGGGCTAAGGCCAAGGCGGATCAAAGCCTTGCCGATCAGGTCCGGGGTGATCCCGAACCGGCGTGAAACGTTTTTCAACTCGACAATCGGGCTTTTGGTGACAGTTTCGGTCATGGTCAAAGCCCCTCGGCCACAGGGTGGAAACAGCGATAGGTTCGGGTCCCGGTATCTGTTTTTTCCGGTATGGTTTGGCACTGCGCGGTGGCAAAGCTGCACCGGGTGCGAAAACTGCATCCTGTGGGCAGGCGCGTTAAGCTGGGTGTCATGCCGGGAATTTGATGCAGGCGGTGGCCACGCTGGTTCTGGCTGGGAACGGACTGGATAAGCCCCTGTGTATAGGGATGGCGCGGGGTACCCAATACCTGTTTGACCGGGCCGGTTTCCACCAGCCGTCCGGCATACATTACCGCAATATCATCGGCCAGACGGGATACAATCGCCAGGTCATGGGTAATCCAGATCACCGCCGTGCCGCTGATTTCGGCCAGCTTTTGAAACTCGGCAATGATTTGCGACTGGATGGTGACATCAAGCGCGGTGGTGGGTTCATCGGCGATGATCAGGTCGGGGCGATGCAACATGGCGATGGCAATGGCAACGCGCTGGCGCATTCCGCCGGAAAATTCATGCGGGTAGGCATCAAGCCGTTCTTCCGGGCTGGGAATGCCAACCAGCCCTAATGCATCGCGCGCGCGGGCGCGGGCGGCCGGTTTTGTCATCGGGTCATGGGCCTGTATGGCCTCGGTAATTTGGGTGCCAATACGCAATACCGGGTTTAATGTCATCATCGGGTCCTGAAAAACCATCGCGATGCGTTTGCCGCGCAGGTGGCGCATTTCTTCCTGATCAAGGCCGATCAGGTTGCGGTTATCAAAAATAATCTGGCCGCCGGTAATCTTGCCAGGTCGGTCCACCAGCCCCATGATCGAAAACCCGGTCACCGATTTTCCTGAACCACTTTCGCCGACAAGGCCCAAAACCCGGCCCTTTTCAAGGGTAAAGGAGACATCATTTACCGCCCGCAAACCTGATGTGGTCTTGCTGCCGCCAAATTCGGTGACAAGATTGGAAACCGTCAAAAGGTTCGCCATATCACATGCTCCTCGGGTTTAGAATGTCACGCAGCCGGTCACCAACCAGATTAATGGCAACAATCGTGATCAACAGGGCAATGCCGGGAAAAAAGCTGATCCAGTACAGGCCGGAAAGCAGGTATTGATAGCCGTTTGAAATCAGCATTCCCAAGGACGGCTCGGTGACCGAGGCCCCCAGTCCGAGAAATGACAGGGTCGCTTCAAGCCCGATGGCGCGCGCCACCTGCATGGTTGAAATCACAATCACCGGTGCCAGGCAGTTGGGTAAAAGATGGCGAAACAAAATACGATAGCCCGGCAGGCGCAAACAATGGGCCGCCTCGATATATTCCTTTTCACGCTCTACCAGGGCGGAGCTTCGCACCGTGCGGGCATAGGTCGCCCATTCGGCAATGATCAGGGCAATCACAACATTGGTCAGTCCCTTGCCCAGAAAGGCCAGCATCATCAATGCCATCAGGATGGTGGGAAAGGACAGTTGCAAATCCACCAGCCGCATCAGCAGTGTTTCGACCCGCCCGCCGATATAGGCGGCGATCAGGCCAATACTGGTGCCAATGGTGGCCGCCGCAAATGCCGACAAAACCCCAACAATCAGCGATGTGCGTAGGCCATAAAGAATACCCGACAGAATATCGCGTCCCTGATCGTCGGTTCCCAGATAATAGGGAACACCATCGAATGACGACGACCCCGGGGCCAGACGACCGTCAAGGATATCAAGCTGGCTAAGGTCATAGGGGTTTTGCGGCGAAATAAACGGAGATAGCACGGCTAGAAAAATGATCAGCACCAGGATGCCCAGCCCAAGTGCTGCACCCGGCGACATAACGAATTTTTGCGCCAGTTTGCTAGATCGCGCCAGAAGGGATGCGGAGGGCAGGCTTGCGGGCACCAATGCTGTTTTCTGCGGCCCATTTGCGGCTTGGGACATGTTATTTGCCCTTCGTGTCCAGCCGGACGCGGGGGTCCAGCAATGTATAACAAATGTCGATGATGAAATTCAGCGCGACAAACAGCACGACCATCATCATCAGATAGGCGACGATTACCGGCCGGTCCAGATTGTTAATGCTGTCAATGATCAGCTTGCCCATACCGGGCCAGGCAAAGATGCTTTCGGTCACAACCGAAAAAGCAATCAGGGAGCCAAACTCCAGCCCGGTAATGGTCACAACCGGGATCATCAGATTTTTGAGAACATGGGTGTAGATCACCCGGTTTTCGCTAAGTCCTTTGGCGCGGGCGAATTTAACGTAATCCTGGGGCAGAACTTCCTGCACACCGGCACGGGTCAGGCGCAGGACCAGGGATGTTTTAAATAACGCCAGATTAAGGGCAGGCAATATCAGGTGATGCAACCCGTCAGCGGTGAGAAACGACCAATTGGCATCCAGGAAACTGGCGGTCTCACCGCGTCCGCCGGATGGCAGCCACCCCAACTGTACCGAAAACAGCAAGATAAACATCAAGCCGACCCAAAACGTAGGCAGCGAAAAGCCAAGGATCGATCCGCTCATGATCAGGCGGGATGACAGGCGTTCAGGATGAAGCCCTGCATATAGACCCAGCGGCAAACCAACAACGATGGCGATTAATAACGCCGTCATCGCCAGTTCAAGGGTTGCTGGCAGGCGTTCGACAATCAGGGACAGGGCGGGTTTGTTATAAACAAAGCTGGTGCCGAAATCGCCGTGAAAAATGCCCTGAATAAACATCAGATATTGCTGCCAAAGCGGGCGATCCAGCCCAAGATGGGCCACAACGCGCGCATATTCAGCCTGACTGGCATCAGGATTGATCAGGATATCGACCGGGTTGCCGATGACATTGACACCGACGAAAACAATGATCGTCATGGCCAGAACGACCATGATGGCCTGTATCAATCGTCGCAATAGGGATGCAAGCATCGTGCTTCTCCTGCCCTTGGCTTAATCGATTGAAATTGCAACGCCGTCGCGCTGCGGGTCTGCCGCCCCTTTTGAGATGCCGTTATCGATGCTGATCGCATGCAGGGCAGCAAAGGCATAACTTTGGGGGGAGCGCGCAACGTCATAACCCTCGGCACGCAGGGATTTTTCGACAGAACGGCGAATACGATTGCAGATGTCGATTTTATTGGAAACACCTATAACGCGCGGGGCGGCGACGGCTTCCATGATCGACATGTCAAAATCAATCACGTTCATAATGCCCTGGGCGACGGTCGGCGCAATATAGCTGCCGCCCGGTGCGCCGATCACCATGCGCGGGGTGTCACCCTGAAAGACAATGGTCGGCGCGGCTGAACTTGCCCGGCGTTTGCCCGGTGCAATCGACGCGGCCCGTCCCGGACGCGGATCAAACCGTGCCATTGTGCCGTTATACATAAAGCCCAGCCCGTCGGTGATGGCGCCCGACGGGCTGCCAAGGGTGTGGGTCATTGAAACGGCATTGCCTTGTTTGTCGATCACGGAAATATGGGTTGTGTCACGTTGCGACATTTCAAGACGATCAACCGATGCGCGTTCGCCCGCCCGAATGGAAGCTGCGAGCCCGGCAGTATATTCAGGGGTTAGCAATGGTTCAAAAGGCACATCGATATAGGCCGGATCTCCCATATAGGTATCTTTGTCTATCGTCATGCGTTTCATGGCTTCAAACAGGGTCTGCACATGCTTGTGGCTGCCGTGTTTCATGCCTGAAATGTCGAAATGTTCCAGAATATGCAGCAGTTCGAGCATCGGAAAACCCGAGCCGGGTGGCGGGCTGGTGGCAATGCGGTGGCCACGATATGTACCCCAGATCGGGTCGGTCCTGGTGATGTTATAAGCCGCCAGGTCATCAAGCCCGATCAGGCCGCCGGATTTGGCAAAGTCATTGGCAATTTGCCGGGCGATTTCGCCCTGATAGAAAATATCGGCACTGCCGCTTTTGGCGATGCGTTCCAGGGTGTTGCCCATATCGGGGTTGCGCAAAATTTCGCCAACATTGCGGAGCTGGCCGTCTTTATGGAAATAGACTTCGCGCCCGGTTTTGGAAAATTTCAGCTTGTCGATTGTATTGGCATATTGGTCGCTTGACTGGTCCTTTGCCCAGTACCAATGCATGTGTGGACGGATCATCACGCCATTGCGTGCGTAACCAATGGCCGGGGCGATGATATCGGCCCAGTCAAAGGTACCGTAGTCGCGAAGGGCTGTTTCGTATCCTTTGAGCGAGCCAGGTGTGCAGACTGCCAGGTATCCGATATCGGAAATATTGTTTTCCAGAATAAAGCCAAACCCGTCGCGGCTTTGGCCAACCAGTTTGTCTTCCCACATGGTTTCGGTCGCCGCCAGCGGCGCACGTGCATAAAATTCCAGAATTTCATGCACGCCCTTGCCCGGCATATAAACCTGCATGGAGCCAAAACCGCCAATGCCCGACATTTGCGGGTCGGCAACACCCTGAACAAAGGCGCAAGCGAGGGCGGCATCAATGGCGTTTCCGCCTCGTTCCAAAATTTCGGCACCGGCTTCGACGGCTTCAGGCTGCGGGGCTACGATGGTTGCATTTGTCATTTTTGGCGGATCTCTTTTAAGGTGCGGGTTAGAAACGCCTTGACGGTATCAAGTACTTTCATGCGGTCATGCGAAACACCGGGAATTTCGGTAAGACTGACAGTAACGCCCGCATTTTCAAACGATTTTGCCAGTGATTTCAGACGTTCAGGGCGCGAGTTTCCGGCATCATTGGCCCCATCCATGTAATATTTGGACCCTGGTGCGTGCATGATTTCCCAGTTTTCAAGGTCGGCAGAGCCAACAACCATTTGCACGGCAACCTTCTGCAGGGCGGGGATATCAAGGCTGATGCCAAACTGTTCCTTGATGTCTTTGACCCCGACCCACCAGTTGCGTGCGGTATCAAGCAGGGTAACAGATCCTGGCGCACCAATGGACGCGGCCCACAGTTTTTGCGGATGCAGCAGGGTAAAGCGGTGGGTGAAATGGCCGCCACCGGAAAAACCGAACATGGCAAATTTTGACCAGTCCTGGTCATATTTCCCGGCCATTTCATTGACCATCGAAATTAGGATTTCGTCGTAACGGATGTCGCCTTCGAGGATATATTTATACCCGGAACGGGCCCCGTCGCCCCGGGCATTCATCGGGAAGATCGGGCACAGGATTGCGCAATCATTATACAGGCCAAATTCCGCAAAACCGTCGCGAAATTCGATGGCGGACGTGCGGCCGGTGCCATGGACCGCGACCAGGAGGTCAATCTTGCGGCCTTCGGCGGCTGCGGGCGGCACATATAGCAACATGTGAAAACGCGGGTCGGCGGTGCAGGCGAAAATTGCCGTATGGCCGTAGTCATAGATCGCCTTTGCACGCGCGGCAGAACCGCTCGAACCTAGTTCCTGCATTCGATTTCTCCTGGGGGAGGGGGTGCGCATCCGGTTAGGGAAAGAATACCCGATGCGCACCAGGGTGGATGTGGATGATTTAGTTGGCAGTGCTTTTAATGTCGTATGCCAGGGTGTATTTGTCGCCACGCGGGGCGTAGCTGATGGATTTTTTGGCAGCCAGCACAACGTTTTCGTAATGCAGCGGTAAAATCCAGAGCTTGTTGAAGGTCAGCTCGGACACTTTTTCAAGCAGCGGTTTGCGCGATGCTTCGTCCAGTGTCGAGGTGGCTTCGTCCAGCAATTTGTTGATTTCCGGGTCATTGACATTGCCGCCATTGTAACGGCCCGTGCCTTTTTCGTCGTTGCGCCCGGCAACAACAGCCAATGCCGGGTTGGAAACTTCGCCTGTATTGATGCCCCATGATCCCAGATACAGGCTGTAATCACCGGTGGCGTATTTTTTAGAATACATAGACCACGGCATGACTTCGACCGAGGTTTCAATGCCAACGCGCGAAAACATCTGTCCAACAGCCTGAAGAACAGCACTGTCATTCACATAACGACCTGCCGGGCCTTGAATGGTCATTTTAAAGCCATCCCCCCAGCCTGCTTCTTCGAGCAGCTTTTTCGCACCTGTCGGATCATATTTGACCGGTTCGACCACATCGGAATGGCCAAAATACCCCTTGGCAACAAACTGGTCGGCAACAGTGCCGTTTTTCTGCATCACGCGGTCGACAATGGCCGGACGGTTGATCGACATCAGAAGAGCGCGGCGAACGCGTTCATCCTGTAGCGGATTCTTGTCCAGTTTCGATCCGTCCTTTGCGGTGATAAAAGCGGTCGGGGCGTCGTTGACATTCACACCCAGATAGACAAGGCGGGTGGATTGACCACGAATCAACTGCAAATTGTCAGAACTTTCGACCCGGTCAACGCCTTCGGCAGGCATGGTTTCGATCAGGTCGAGATCGCCTGAAAGCAGGGCTGCCAAACGCGCACCATTGTCGGGAATCATACGCAAGGTGACGTTTTTCCATTCGGACGGACCGCCAAAATAATCGTCATTGCGTTCCAGAACCAGACGGTCGCCGGGTGAATAAGAGACAAATTTGAACGGGCCGGTACCAATGGCGGCTTTGCCTGAATCAAAGTCGGCAACACTGTCTTGGGCGTGGTCGGCGCTGATGATGCGAATGCGGCTCAGCGAGTTCAAAATCATCGGATCGGGGACGGTTGTTTCGACCATAACGGTATAAGGATCGACCTCGGAGACATCCTTGATGTTGCGCGTATAGGATGCAAATGCCTGGCTGGGTTTGTCACGTGCACGCAAAAGCGAGGCAATCACATCTTCGGCATCAAAGGTGGAGCCATCATGGAATTTGACATCTTTGCGCAAATGAAATTCCCAATGGGTCGGATCAATAATTTTCCACTCGGTTGCCAGTTGCGGATTGTTTTCTGCCGCGCCACCCCGATTGATCAGGCTGTCAAAAATATGACGGCTGGCCGCATTGTTGGGCGAACTGGATGTTTCGTGCGGATCAATGGTGGTGAAGGTGGTGGACATGCCAATTGTCAGGCTGGAATCAGCTGCCATGGCCATTGCAGGAATTGCCATGGCAAGCAGCAATCCCAAGCCTGCCTTACGGGCTATTCCCAGTGTCGGGGTGAGCGACATTATCGTCTCCATTTCGTTTGAGGTCTCTAGCGGAGCCAGTCCCGGATTGAATATTCGGTTTTACGCAACTCTGCGGGTTGCTGATGATGTATGATCGGCAGCTCGGTGGATTTATGTCAATTTTTTTTCTTGTGCTGTTACGCTGTATGTAACAATATTCCGGCGCTATAATCATGGGTAGATGTCAGGGTTTTGTTGGGAATGTTTTTAGAATCGATCTCAGATAAAAAACATATAATTCAGTCGGTTGATGTTGCTTTATCGGTTCTGTTAGAGGTGTCGCGCGAGCCGGGCCAGACCCTGTCGGCGCTGGCGCGTAATCTGGGAGAAACAAAGCAAAAAACTTTGCGTATGTTACGCACAATGGAACGACGAAAATTCATCCAGCGGGCTGAAGATGGCGGATATAATCTTGGGAATGCAATTTTGGTGTTGGGAACTTCCGCGTCGACCCAGATTGATCTCGTAAAACTGGCGAGTCCTGTTTTGGAAACGCTGGGTCAGAAAATGAATGAAACGGTACAGATCCGGATACGCGACAATACAGAGGCCCTGTGCATTGCCAAATTTGAACCCTCGCGTGATTTGCGGGTTCATGCGGTGGTCGGGCGACGACGCCCCTTACATGCCGGGTCGAGCAAGATTTTATTGGCGTTTTTATCCGATAACCTGATTGCGCGTATTTTGCCGCAAACACTGGACCGGATTACCGGTAACACCATTACCAGTCATGCCGCCCTGATGCGGGAATTGATGAATATCCGCAAGCAGGGGTTTTGCATCAGTCACGGTGAAGTCAGTGATCAGCTGGTGTCGGTATCGGTGCCGATTTTTGCCGTGGATGGCTCGGTATTGGCGGCTTTGAATGTGGCAGCCCCGGCATTTCGCACCCAAAAATCCGACCTCGACCGTTTTGTCAGCCTTTTGACCGAGGCGGCAAAAGGCATTTCGCGCGGGTTGGGCTGGGTGGGGTGATAGCCCTTAGTGAAAATCATGGCTGTCTATTTTCAGGCGGCTGGTTTTGGCGCGGTCCTGTTGGTGTTGTTGCCCAAGCTTTTCAAGAGGGGTGGTATGGGAGGGCGGTGCGATTTGTGCCGGGGGGCTGATGGGGGTGGCAATGCCCGGTGTGCCGGTGGCCCAGCGTAAATTGCGGGGATGCCCGCCAGATTGTCGGTTGATTTTGGTGTTGTCGGTCAGACTTTGCAACATGCCGGAAAGATCGACCAGCTTTTCCGCCACGATATGGGTGACGCCGTCTTCGCGTTGCAGTTTGCCTGAAACACCTAACAAGGTTGCAGTCATGATTTCGCGGCGAAATTCATCCATTACCTTGGACCACACCACCAGATTGGTAACCCCGGTTTCGTCTTCTAACGTTATAAAAACAATGCCCGATGCTGTGCCGGGGCGCTGGCGAACAATGACCAGCCCGGCATGGGTAATTTTATCGCCATTACGCGTGGCGTTAAGGTCGCAGGCGCGTTTGATGCCCGCCCCGTGAAGGGCATCGCGCAGCATGGAAACCGGGTGGCCTTTAAGCGACAGGCGCAGGCTGGCGTAATCTTCGATAATTTCTTCACCCGGCCCCATGACGGGCAGATTTACGGCGGGTTCCGGGCCAAATTCGGCGGAAACGCCCATATTGTGATTAAAGTTCTGGGCGGCCTCGAACAAGGGCAGGGCGCTAGGTGCCTTGCGGCCCTTGCCAAAGCGTTTGGCCGCCCACAGGGCCTCGCGTCGGCGCAGGGCCAGGGATTGAAAGGCATCGGCTTCGGCCAGCTTTTCAAGGGCGCCAGGCGACAGGCCGGTTTGGCGGGCCATCAGATAAATATCCTGAAAGCCGCCCATCGGCCGGTTGGCGGTTAGTTTCGCGACCTCCAGTTCGCCCAGCCCCCGCACCTGGCGAAACCCCAGCCGCACGGCCATGGGGCCGGATACACGACCGATATCGCGTTCCATTGTATTGTTCCAGAAACTGTAATTCACATCGACATCAAGCACATGCACCCCATGATTGCGCGCATCATTTACCAGTTGGGCCGGGGCGTAAAACCCCATGGGCTGGGCATTAAGCAGGGCGCATAAAAACACATCGGGATGATGATATTTCAGCCACGAGGACGCATAAGCCAGTATGGCAAAGCTGGCCGCGTGGCTTTCGGGAAAGCCATAATCGGCAAAGCCTTCGATCTGTTTAAAGCAGCGTTCGGCAAAATCGGCATCGTAGCCATTGCGCAACATGCCATTGAGGAATTTTTCACGATGTTCGCCAATGGTGCCGGTGCGTTTGAAAGTGGCCATCGCCCGGCGTAAATTGTCGGCTTCGCCGCCAGTATAACCCGCCCCGACAATGGCAATTTGCATTGCCTGTTCCTGAAACAAAGGAACGCCTTCGGTGCGTTTTAAAACGGCTTTGAGTTCTTCGGAGGGATAATCCACCTGTTCACGTTTCATCCGGCGTTGCAAAAAAGGATGCACCATGCCGCCCTGAATGGGGCCAGGGCGGACAATGGCGATTTGAATGGTCAGGTCATACAGGCATTTGGGTTGCAGGCGCGGCAGCATGCTCATTTGTGCGCGGGATTCGACCTGAAAAACACCAATGCTGTCGGCCTTGGTCAGCATGGCGTAGACTTTTGGGTCTTCCTTGGGCAGGGAGGCCAGGTCGTAATCGATGTTTTTATGGTCGCGTAATTCGTCAAATGCCTTACGAATGCAGCTCAGCATGCCAAGTGCCAGCACATCGACCTTTAAAATACCCAGTGCATCAATGTCGTCTTTGTCCCATTCAATGGTGGTGCGGTCTTCCATCGCGGCATTGGCAATGGGGGAAAGTTCGCAGAGCGGGCCACGGGTAATGACAAAACCGCCAACATGTTGCGACAAATGGCGCGGAAAACCGGTTAACTCGGCGGCCAGCATCATAATGGCCTGAAGCCGGGTTTCATCGGGGTTGATGCCCGACTGGCGCATCATGGCATCATGCGGGCCTTTGCTGCCCGACCCCCAAACGGTTTTGGTCAGTTTGACAATGCTGTCTTCGGACAGGCCAAAAACCTTGCCCACATCGCGCAACGCACTGCGCGAGCGATAGGAAATAACCGTGGCGGTTAAGCCCGCCCGCTCCCGCCCGTAACGCTGGTAAATATACTGGATTACCTCTTCGCGGCGTTCATGTTCAAAATCGACATCAATGTCGGGCGGTTCATCGCGGGCATTGCTGATGAACCGGGAAAACAGCAATTCAACCTTTGCCGGGTCGACCGCCGTAATATGCAAACAAAAACAAACCGATGAATTGGCCGCCGATCCGCGCCCCTGGCATAAAATGCCGCGTGAACGGGCAAAGGAAACAATGTCATGCACGGTCAGGAAATAGGGAGCATAGCCCAGCTCGTCGATCAGGCGCAATTCGGTTTCAATCAGGCCCCGAACCTTGTCGGGGATGCCTTCGGGGTAACGGTGCTGTGCGCCTTCCCATGCCAGACGGGTTAAGCGTTGCTGGGTGGTTTCGATCGATCCGTCATTTTCATCAGGATATTCATAACGTAATTCGCGCAAATGAAAGCGGCATTGGCGGGCAATTTCCACGCTGCGTTCCAGCCAGTGGGGATGATCGGGAAACAGGGCCGCCATTTGTTGGGGCGATTTGATGTGGCGTTCCCCATTGGGAAACAGGCGGTAACCGGCATCCTCGATCCGGCAATGATGGCGAATGCAGGTGAGAACATCCTGCAACGGTTTGCGGGATCGCACATGCATATGCACATCATTGGTTACCACCACCGGAATGCCCGGATCGGCTTCGACCTGGTGGCAAAAGGTGAGCCTTTCGGTATCGAACCCGTCCATAAAACGGCTGACTGACAGCCACAAGCAGCCCGCAAAATGGGCCTGAAGCGCAACAAGATGGGCGTAAAATGCCGAATCAGGCACCTGCGGCGGGACGACAATAAACAAAAGTCCGTCGCTATGTTCGACCACATCATTAAGGTAAAGTTCGCATTCGCCCTTGGGGGCACGCCGTTTTCCCAATGTTAACAACCGGCATAACCGTGCGTAAGCCTGCCGGTCGGTCGGATAGCATAAAAGCGACGGCGCATCGGCCAGATCCAACCGGCAACCAACAATATATTGCAACTGGTTTTGATGGGGTTGATGGGCACTAAACCCGCGCACAATGCCCGCCAGACTGTTGCGATCGGTTATGGCAAGGCCGTGAAGCCCCTTGCTGGCGGCGGTTAGAACCAGTTCTTCGGCATGGGATGCCCCGCGCAGAAATGAAAAATTGCTGCTGACCTGAAGTTCGGCATATCGCGGACATTTAGCCGGAGGACCACCGGGCGCAAAACCCGATTGCGAGGGGGCGATGTTTGTAACAGGGGTAATATCCACCATGATTGTGCCTATGCAAACAGGCCGTGAACGGACCACAGGTCCTGAAATGTGCGGTTATGTTCGCAAGGCTCCGCCATGTGCAGGGCCGTGGCCGCAAGGGGCAGTTCGCCCTGTATCGTCGTGGTGGGGGCGAGATCGCTGGTTTTAAAAGCCGGGGCAAATGACATCTCGGATGCTGGTTCTGTCTGGCTGCGCCCCAGGGTTCGGCAGAGCCATAGCCACCGGCCAGTATGGTCGTGGACGCGAAAATAATCACGGGTTAGTTCATGGAGGGCAAACCCGGCCTGGTCGAGGTAATCCCACCATTCGGGGCACAGGCGTTCTGGCCCGCTGATTGTGGTAATTTCCAGATCCATACGCCGCCAGCGCAGGGTGGCGGGGGCACCATTGGCGGTGCGGTGTAAAACTTGAACCGGTTCAGGCGGGTTCATCAGGCGGATGGGGCGTTTGGGCAGATGAATGCCGGGCAGGCTTGCGGGCGATGGGGCGGCACCCACCGGTTGGCGGATGGTGGCCTTTTCGGGCAGGTGGCTGGCATGGTGGCCAGGGCGAAATAATTGGTCACGCGGGCCAAGATGATGGCCGATCCGGTCAAACAGTTCGGCCAGGGCAATGGTATTGCCATTTTGGCTGGCACTGGCGTCCAGGCTGATTTGGCGAAAGGCAACATGTTCGACCCAGGGCGCATAGAGAATGACCTCTTCAATCCCGAAACCGGTATCGACACCGGGCATTTTTTCGGCCAGAAGGCGGTCAATATGCCGTGCTGACTGGCAAGCGGTGCTGGTGGTGATTTGTACTGTATGGGCACGGCCATCCACCCGCACACACCGCAGGATGATACGGCGCAGCCCTTTGTTTTCGCTTTGCAGTTGAGTGCATAATTGCACAATCATCTGTGCAACCGCGGCTTCCAGATTGGCGGCATCGCCCAGCGGTTCGCCGTATTGCTGGCGGATCAGCCAAGGCTGATCGGGCACATGAAAATTCAAATGTTCGGGCAGGCGACCATAAAACTGGTCCAGCCTTTGTAAAACATCGGGGCCAAGACGGGTTGTCAGGGTAGCACGCGGCAAGTCGGCCACATCTTGTAACTGGCGAATGCCCAGCCGGTGCAGGGTTGCCAGAATATCGGGCGACAGGCGCAGTCCTTCAATGGGAAAACCGCGTGCGGCATCATGGTGGGCGGGCAAGGATAAAATGCCATCGCCTGCGTGAAAGCGCGCACTGGCCCATGCGGCACCGGCACTATCGGCCATGCCCGCCTTGCAGGAAAATCCCAGTTTGTTGATGTCGCGTTGGGCCTGTTTGATCAGGGTTTCTTCGCCACCAAACAAATGGCTGCCGCCCGTCATTTCCAGCCAGAAACCGCCTTCACCGCCCAGATTATCCCGCATCAAAACCCGATCCGGGGCAATCCACGGGCTATAGCGGTCCAGATACTTGAGCAACCGGGTTTGATGGTGGGCATAAAGGCCTGGATCTTCGTTGATATTAACCAGATCGGGCACAATGCTGCGCGCTTCGGCCAGGCGCATGCCCGGTACAAGCCCGGCCCTGCACGCCCCTTGCGACAAACCACAGGCAAGAACACCTTTATGGTCGCTACGCGTGACGATAAAGGGTGTCTTGGCAGGTTGCGACATTTGATCCGTGCCAGATGGCGTCTTTTGTGGTGTCCGCGTCGGCACCCGGTTTGGAACGTTGTCAGGCATGGACGGGCTGTTTGTGGGCGGCTGTTGTGTGGCAGCAGCCCGGTGGCAGTCTGTTTTCCAGTGTGTCAGCCACAGATACAAGAAGCGTTGCTTCATCGATATAGACTTTCCAGCTTGCCGGTCGAACCCCGCGTCCCCCGATCAGGCTGAGTTTGCGATAAATGCCATGTGGCGTGATGTGCCAGCGCGACCATGCTGGCGACGGGGCAATATTTTGCCCGCCCCGATGATGGCGCAACACAATCAGACGGCAGGACCCTGCCTCGCAGGCCAGTTGCAGGCGGCGTGCGGTGGTCAGGTCGTAGTCGGTTGTTTCTAAAATGATATTGTCAATCTGCCCGGATTTGGCGGCTTCCTCGCATGTCCAAAGGGCGGTTTGCTGCTGGTCGACATTCATCATCACCAGGTCGGGTTGCGGTTTTGGCTGCATTGCCCCGTCTGCAGAGGCTGCAAACAGGGCGTGGGCATAAACCTGGCCTTGATCCAGCGCCTTGCGGTGTTGAACCCACAAAATGGTGGCAGGTTTGTTCTGTTTGTTCGACAGGACAGTGTATTTGCCAGATGGACGCATTTGTGCTGAAAGGCGGGTCATATCCCAGGCCAGGGCCGATGCGGCACTGTCATGATGTTCGGTCATGATTTCATGCAGGCCGGTGGGCATCAGGCCGCCAGCGGCGAAATATTTGGTCAGGTCAATATCGCCAAAGGCCTGTTTGATCAGCGCCGGTTGCCCGCCATGAACGCAGGCAGCATGGCCCTGCCATTGTCTTTCGGCCCGTATCAGGGCCGCGCGGGCCTGTTGCAATCGGCTGGTCATGGAAATGTGCCTGTTAACTGTTCCTATTTTGTTCCATTTATCTAATAACGAATGGCCCAGAGTCAAGATCAAAGCGATATATATGAGACGCTAAAGAGAATGCCTGCTCAGGGGGTGATGAACCCGCGTTTGATGGCGGTTACAACCGCCTGTTCCCGTGTGCGGGCGTTCAATTTCTGGCGGCAATTGCGCAAATGCATTTCGACGGTAACACGGGTAATGCCCATGCGGTCGGCAATGGCGTCATTGCGCATTCCTTTGCACAGCCAAAGCAGGCATTCGCGCTCCCGCGGGCTAAGAAGCGGGTAATGTGTGTTTTTTTGTGGTGTCAGATGCACGTCCGTTTTTGAAAGGTAGGTATCAAGTTCCTGGCAGCGTTGATGCACGGCATAGGCAGCAAAGGCGAGGGCATTTTTCTTGTCGCGATAGAATAGTGAGAATTCCTGCTTTTCCATTGTATTTGCAACGCTGAAAACACTGAGTGTCAGTGTCGAGGGGGCCATTGTGGGGATGACAAATCCGCTACTCGAGCCTGTTTCGGCAAATTCCTGAAGCATTTTGGCAGCTGGCGCAGAGACGGAAATTGGAAGATTGAGGTCTTTGGTATCAAACCGGGTTGGTGAGAAATAAGTGCGTCCAATGTCGATGAGAGGGTCCTGGCTGGCATAGTCATTTTCGAGATAACAGGTCATCCACCAGTCCGGCAGGGTGGTCAGAAAGACGATGCTGCCATCCTGTCGTTCATGAGCGTAGGTAATTTGATTCCCTCCATATTTCCGGAAAAAGACAAGCCCTGCCTGCCATGCGTCGGAAACATTCAGTGAATTGTCCAAGGCATTTAACAGATCGAAAAGGTCGTTATGCGAGTTCGTGATCATCCCTGTCAGCCCTGTCATTCCTGCAAAGTTGCAAATCTGTAGTTTTGCAGATCCTACTCTGATGACGAACAGTCAATAGTTACAACCAAAACCTGTTATCGCCCTGGTTGGAGAGAAAAAATGTGTTCAGGGGGTGATGAAACCCTGCTTTATGGCGGTTACAACTGCCTGTTCCCGTGTGCGGGCGTCCAGTTTCTGGCGGCAATTGCGCAAATGCATTTCGACGGTAACACGGGTAATGCCCATGCGGTCGGCGATGGCGTCATTGCGCATTCCTTTGCACAGCCAAAGCAGACATTCCCGTTCTCGTGGGCTGAGAAGGGGATAGGAAGTGTTTTTTTTGGGTGCCAGATGGATGTCGGTTCGGGACAGTTGAGGATCAAGCTCCTGACAGCGTTGATGCACGGCATGAGCAGCAAGGACAAGGGCGTTTTCCTTGTCGTGATAAAATTGCGAAAATTCCTGCTTTTCCATTGTGTTGGAAATATTGAAGCCACTGATTTTCAATGCCGATCGTGCCATTGTGGGGATGACAAATCCGGCACTTGATCCCGTTTCGACAAACTCGTGAACCATTTTCTCGGCAGGTGTGGACAAGGAAACTGGTAGATCAGCTGATTTGGCATCATATCTGGTGGGTGAGAAATAAGTGCGTCCAACATCAATGAACGGGTCCATGTTGGCATAGTCATTTTCGAGATAATGGGTCATCCACCAGTCTGGAAGGGTGGTGAGAAAGACAATGCTGCCATCCTGTCGTTCATGGGTATAGGTAATCTGATTCCCCCCGTATTTCCGAAAAAAAACCAGCCCTGCCAGCCATGCGTCTGGAACATTCCGAGCATTGCTGAGTGCATTTAACAGATCAAAAAGATCGTTATTCAGCTGAAGGGCCATCCCTGCCATTCTGATAAAATTGTACACCTATGGTTTTCCATAGATTGTTTCTAATAATTTATAAGACGAAAATAATCAGGCTTCCAGCAAAAAGGCAGATTGTGGGCGGAAAGGTATAGTGAAGGATTTCCTTCATTTTCGCAGTTTTGATTCAGGGAAAAGCAATTATCATATTTTGGTATAGAAATAAAAATCTTAAGGATAGTTACTTGCCTATGCTTAAGGGTTGTTACGGGGAAGACTTGAAGATCGGCTTTAGGGACATCAGGCCGATTATCAAAACAGAATTCTGGGCACGTGTTTGAAAAGTGTCTGAGCGCACTTTCGCCAAAAACAGGGAATTTCGTTATGACTTCAAATATGAACAATGTTGATGCGTCAGCGCAAGCGGTCATCGGTGAACTTGCCAATGCAATTGATCGCGATACCAATGCTGCATTCCTTGCAGGCCATTTCCTGCCATCCATTCGTGTGGCGCATCAGGATGTTGATTTTGGTTCCTTTGAGGGGCACCAGACACGGGAAATTGAAATTCCCCGGGGGCGGAAGGCGTTTTTGGAATTTATCTCCGACTGGCAAAAGAAATATCAGGCCAATCTTAAGCTGGGCATTGTTTCAACGTTGATCTTGCCATTGGCTGCTTGCGGTGGCGGCGGTGGTGGTCTTGGGGGCGTTTTTGGTGGCGGTTCGGGTGGGCGTGTGGTTGACGGTTATATTTCCGGGGCAACCGTTTCGCGCGTTAATGGTTCGGGGAACACCGTTACCACCGATGCCAGCGGTAACTTTACCGGTTTGACCGGCACCGGTGCCATCCAGATCACTGGCGGTACCGATATTAGTACCGGCCTTGCCTTCAACGGGAAACTGACAGCACCGGATGGCTCGACGGTTGTAACCCCGCTGACAACCCTGGTTCAAAGCCTGATTGAGTCGGGTGAAACAGAAGAAGACGCCCTGAATGCAGTCAAGGCAGCTTTTAACGTTACCGAAGATTTGAAAACGGTGGACCCGGTTGCAACCAACAATACCGATCTGTTCAAGGCAGGGGTTCAGGTTGCCAATATTCTGACAATGGGTGCCAAGGCCATTACCGGGGCTTCAGGCGACCAGTCGGAAGCCGATGCGATCAAGTCTGTTGCAGATGCGCTGGCAACAACACTTAAGGGCGCGAATGCTCTTGTGAACCTTGACAGTTCGGCAATTACCACCGTGCTGCAAAATGCCGGGGTGGATACCACGCTTTCGGGTGATACGGCCTCGATCATTTCGGCCAGCAATACCAATATTCAGAATGCGACAACCACCGATGACATTGTAAAAAACCAGTATATTGCCCAGGGTGAAGCGGCAAATGCCATTCAGGAAGGGGCGGCATCGGGCAGTCTGTCGCAAACGGCAGCCGAATATGATGCGAATGCCCAGGCGGCCAAGGCGCAGAATGTCTCGCTGAGCAATGGCGGGGTTGGCTCCTTTACGGTTTCGGTCACAGAACAGGGGGAACTGTCTTTTACTAACCTGCCGACATCGGGTAATATTACCCTGACACTGGATGCCGATGGTGGCGGGACGGTGGTTTATAGCGGCGGCACGCTGACCATTCCCGATACAAACACCGTGACTTCGCTTGATCTTTCAGGTGTTGGTCGCCCGGTGGTTATCAATGATTTTGGTGCCGTAACCACCCTGACCGGCGCAAGTGATGCGCGCACCACCCTTGTCGGATCGTACCAGACCCTGCGTGATTTCATCCCGACATCCGATGGGGACAGCGCGGTAACGGGCCTGTTTACATTCCGTATTACCGGCATTTCTGACCTGGACAGCACTACTAACAGCGATTTTTATACGCTGGTCAGTGATATTAAAGCAGCAGAATCAACCGCACAAGTTGCCGTTGTCGGTGCTGAAAATACCAATTTCACCATCACGGCAACCAACCTTGGCGAATTTTACAGCCTGGCGGCAACGGGAACGGGCACGATTTCACTGACCGGGGCGACGACAGGAAATCTGGCCTCATCGGTTGCGAAACTTTCCACAGGAACAGGCGGAACGATTTCGGCGGAAGTATCCGGTGGTACCGAAGCTCTGGCGCTGTCCAAAACGCTGTTGGGCCGTTTATCCGCGCTCGATTTCAATGTTGACAATGGCACCATTAATTATAGTGGTGCCACCAGTTCGGCGCTTACCAGTGACCTTGCCAAGATTGATATGACGGGCCACACCGTTGTGATCAATGTGACGGGGGCGATGAATGAAAGTTTCTCGGTTACCGATGACCAGATTGATACCCTGGGGCATCTGACCGCCCAGGGCACCGGAACCATCACGATTACCAGTCTTGATAATGCCGATGATATTTCGGCCATTCAGGCCAAGCTGGCGGTTGCAACGGGATCAACAATTTCGCTGGTGGCCGCCATAGACGAAAACATCGCCATTACCAAAGCGCAGCTTGATAATATTGAAACCCTGACCGTTAGTGGCACCGGTGAAATTGCCTTGAGCGGGGCGACCAGTGCGGACCTCGAAAATGATTTCGCGCAGCTTTCAGCCGGTAGCGAAAAAATCTCGATCACCGGGGCCTCGGGCGAGAATTTCAGCCTTGCGAAATCCTTCATCGACCAGATTGCCCATTTTACCACCACGGGTTCGGGCAATCTGAACGTAACCGGCTTGACCGCCGCTGATTTGACAACCGACCTCGCCAAGCTGACGGTTGATGGCACAACCTCGCTTACAGGTGCTGCGGGTGAAGATTTTGTCTTTGATAAAACCTTCCTTGATAACTATGCCGCCTTTGCGGCAACGGGTGATGGTACCATTACCTATCAGGGCGCTGTGATGGCTGACCTGCAAAAGCTGAGTGTGGTTGACGGAACAATTTCCGTTTCCGGGGCTACAAATGAAAGTTTCAGCCTGACCGAACAGCAATTGGCTGATTACGCCACGTTCGAGGCAACCGGCAGCGGCACTGTAACGCTGACAGGCGTAACCGCGACCGGCGTTTCGGCGGCGATTGGCAAGGTGACGGTTGATAGCGGTATTTTTGCTGTGCACGCCGCCTCTGGCGAAAATATTGTTCTCTCGCAGGCAGAATTTGCGCAAATTGACAGCATCTCCACGACGGGTAGCGGCAATTTGACCCTGAACGGGTATAACGCGTCCTCCCTGGAAGCCGTGATCACCAAAACATCGGTTGATGGTACCCTGACCGTGAATGGCGCATCCGGGACCAGTTTTGTCTTTACGCAAAGCGACCTTGACGATGTTGATGTTCTGACTGCGACAGGCACGGGTAATGTAACGCTTTCCGGTGTAACAGGGCTACGCCTTGCTGCTGCCCTGTCCGCCATTTCAGTCGAGAATGGCAGCTTTGCCATCACCGGGGCGTCCGGCGAGAGCTTTACGATTACGGAATCTGACCTGGCTGAACTCGCCAGCCTTGAAGCAACAGGTGATGGCAATATCATTCTGAACGGGGCGACGGCCAGTGGTCTGGATGCCGATCTGGCGAAATTGTCCGTTACCGAGACTGGCAATTTGACGGTGAATGGGGCCGATGGTGAAAACCTGTCCGTCACCAAGGCCCAGTTGGATGATTTGGTCGCGCTTAATGTTGCCGATGGCGGAACGCTGACCATCACCGGGCTGACCGAGGCAGATTTTGCAAACGACCTTGCCAAAGTTTCGGCAACTGGCGGGCTGGTTCTTACTGGTGCGGAAGGTGAAAGCTTTTCGATTTCCAAGACGGTTTTGGGGGGTATCAACCAATTTGCCGTTACCGGTTCGGGTGGTGTGACATTAACCGATGTGACCGCAGCGTCTTTGACTGCCGATGTCGCCAAAATCACCGTTGATACGGGCAAGATAAGCATTATTGCCGCCGATGGTGAAAACCTGACTTTGACCCAGGCCGAAGCCGCGTCTTATGGGTCGGTCGCAGTGACGGGGGCCGGTAATATTACCGTTACCGAGGTCTCTGGCGATGTCAGCGCCGTGCTGGACAATTTGACTGTTGCGAGCGGTACCATAAGTATTTCTGCGGTCGCTGATCAAAATCTGTCGATTACGGAAACGGCCCTGGGCGAGCTTGGCGGGCTTGCCGCGACAGGAACCGGCAATATCACCTTAAGCGATGCCAGCAGTGCGAATGTCGCCAGCGATTTGGCAAAACTCTCCTCCGAGAGCGGAACAATTTCCATCACGGTTAGCGAGAGCGACACGTCCGCTGTCAATCTGACTTATGATGATATTGCCGGGAAAAATGTGGCGATTACCGCTACCGGCACCGTCAATGTGATGGTCGCTGAAAGCGGTGATTATGACTTCAGCACGCTTTCGGGCGATACCGTAAAGCTGGTGATTGATACCAGCAATGGCGATGTTACGATCAGCAGTCTTGCGCTGAACGGTATTGACGAAATTGAAGTTGTCGGGACGGGTAAAGCCTATCTTCAGGCTGATGATGTTGATGGCCTGACCATTGCCTTTAGTGCGCCTGATAATGGAAGCATTATTGTTGCGTTGCCAGAAGGTAAAACAGTGGATGACTATGATACATCCCATTTTACCGGCAATGTCGATTATCAGGCGAGCGTAACCTATAATGAAAGCGGCGTTGCGCTTGATGGTTACCTTGCCAATGCCACCGTTACGCTGGTGGATGGCAATGGCAATCAGGTTGGCAGTGAAAGCTGGACGACCGATGAAAATGGCCATTACAGCATCAGTAATTTCCAGTTTACCGGCATCCTTCCCGAAGATGTGGCCGTGCGTATCACCGGCGGAACCGACCTTACGACCGGCCAGTCCTTTGACGGTGTGCTTCTGGTTTCTGCCGGGCAAAGTGCCAGCGTTGCCACCGGTTTGACGACGCTTATGCACCATCTTGTTGCCAGCGATGCCGCTGCCGACAGTGCCGCAGCGCAAAGCGACGTGATTGCCGGTTTTGGCCTGGATGCAACCGCGCTTGCGGGGGCTAATCTGCTAACGATGGATCCTGTTAGTATGGTGACATCAGCAAGTACCACGGCTGCCGAAAAGGCAAATGCCGCATCGTTGCAAATCGCGGCGGCGGAAGTTCTGGTCGTGACAAGCGAACTTGCAAAGGCGTTGCAACCCGTTTTGCGTAATGCCGGGGATGATTCCAGCCTTGGCGAAATCTCGCAAGTGATTATGCGCCAGATTGCCGTAGCCATTGAAAATGCCAATGGGAGCGAAATTAACTGGGCCGACGGAACGGTTCTGAACAATCTTATTACCGCAACAGGCAATGCCATTGTCGGCAGCGAAAACTTTGACGGGACCCAGACGGTTGGCAGCAACAATGTAACGTTAAACGATGTTTTCGCCGAAATTACTGAACTGGTGGGCAATACCATTAGTGCTCTTGACCAGTTGCAGCCAACGTCATCAGAGCTTCAAAACCCGGCCGATATTGATGCCCTGTCCCTGCTGATTTCCGCGATCAAAATTCAGGCGGCAGCGGGCTCCACCCTGGCAGATTTGATCAATGATCTGTTTGACGGCAATGGGACCTTCCAGGATTCCGCCTATGATGCCCTTCTCGCCTATAATGATAATTTTGCTACCAACCTGCAAGGGGCACTGTCGGATGTTACTATTGGTGAATTGATTGATGGCACCATCATTGGGTCGTCAGGTGCCGATATTCTCGATAACGGTGACGCGGGTGGCGAATTTTTTGGCTATGGCGGCGATGATACCATCACCGGCGGAACGGGCAGCGATACGCTGATGGGCGGTGAGGGGAAAGACCGGCTTTCTGGCGGAGAAGGGAATGACGTCCTGCTTGGTGAAGAAGGGAATGACACGCTCATTGGGGGCGACGGTGTTGATACGCTGATGGGCGGCGCAGGGGACGACCGCTTCTTTATTGATGATGACGGTGACACGATGGTTGGGGGCGATGGCAAAGATCGTTTCTATCTGACCTCGGTCGCAGACCTTGCCAATGGCCTGACGCTGTCGGGCGATGGTACATCGGTGGGCAGCACCGGACAGGATCGGCTTGTTGTTCAGTTGTCTGAAACCGGGGAAGCACAGACGGTTGATCTGACGGCAAGCAATGTCCAGATCGCAGGTATTGACCGGATCGACATTGGCGCGGATGTCTCGGGGCTTACCATCACACTGAATCACGCACTGGCGTCAACGGCTGATAATAATCAGGATGATAGCTATGGTGATATTCGCATTAACAGCCGGGTTTATGTTGAGAACGAAACCGAAATTGGCCTGACAGCTTCGCCGATTATCAACGGTATCATTGTCGATGGCCGGGGTCTTGAATCCAGCGATAGCCTGTTTTTTGATGGTGAAGTTCACGTTGGTTTAAACGACGCTCAGACCGGTGATGAAACCTATGGCGGTTTTAGCGGTGATGACACCGTTTATGGCGGTGCCGGGTCTGATACCCTGTATGGCGGGGCGGGCAATGATCGCCTGTATGGCAATGAGGGTAATGATTATCTTGATGGCGGTGCCGGTAAAGACCGGCTTTATGGCGGTGCGGGCGTTAACACCCTGATTGGCGGTGCTGGTGATGACCGGATTTATCTGACCGATGTGTCGGGCCTTTCGGGCAGCGCGATTGACGGCAATGGCGGGTCGTCGACCGAAGCCAATAATGTTGCCCAGGACCGGCTGATTATCGATCTTGAAACGGGGGCTGATGTTGATCTGACAACAGCGCAGATCACCAATATCGATCGCATTGATGTGGCGATGGATGTTGCAGACCTCAAGATTATTCTGGGGCATGACCTTGCCATCGCATCGGATTCAAATAACGACGGTACGGGCGGCGATATTCGCATCAACAGCCGGGTTTATGTTGATAATGAAAGCGAAATTGGCCTGACAGCATCACCGATCACCAATGGTGTTTTTGTGGATGCAACAGCATTTGAAAATACAGATTCCCTGCAATTTGACGGCGAAGTTCATGTTGGTTTGAACGACCCGCAAACGGGTGACGAAACCTATGGCGGCTTTAGCGGTGATGACAAGGTTTTGGGGGGTGCCGGCGGTGACTACATTGCTGCGGGCGATGGCGATGACCGGATTGACGGTAATGACGGTGATGACGTGCTGCTGGGGGGTAATGGATCTGACCGTATTCATGGTGGGGCTGGTGCCGATACCATGATCGGTGGTCTGGGAACCGATCGGTTTTATATCGATCAGGCCAGTGATCTTGCCGATGGCAGTGCCATTGTCGGGGGCGATTATGATTTTGAGAATGGCACACCGGGCGCGACCGAGGCCGATACCTATGACCGACTGATTTTTGGTCAGGCTGCTGCTTATGATCTGGGTGATACCAATCTTGCCGATCACAATATCCGGATTGCGCAGATCGATCGCATCGAATTTCGCGATAATTCGTCAGGATATGAGCTGGTATTGGGGGATGGCGTTGTTTCCACGGCAGATGCCAATGGTGATGGTGCCCTGGGCGATATTCAGATCGTGTCGCGCGCAAGCGTTGTAGATGGGGAGAATGAAACGGATATTCCCCTTAGCGCAGGGGTCAGTGTTGATGCCAGAAACCTTTCGGCGAATTATTCCATTCATTTTCAGGGTGAAATCCTGATTGATGATGAAACCAACCTGGAATATGGCGGTTTTTCCGGTAATGACCGTATTCGTGGCGGTTTGGGCAACGATACCATCAATGGCGGGGCTGGCGATGACCGGATTTATTATAATGGTGGTGCCGACACCCTGATTGGCGGGACCGGGCGGGACCGGTTTTATCTGACAACGGCGGCGCTTGTTGCGGGCTTGATGATTGACGGCACCCTGGAAGCCGCGACAAATGACCGTTTGTTGCTTTCGGCAGCGGGGAGTTATGATCTGAGCGATCAGGCGCTGAGCGATGGCAATGTGACCATCACCAATATTGACCGCATTGAACTGCGCGATGATGCCTCTGGCAATATGCTGAAAATCGGTGCCGGTCTGGCATCGACGGCAGATGCCAATATGGATGGTACGGTTGGCGATATATCGGTGGTCAGTCGCGTTTATGATAATAATGATGTTGATGTCCCCTTCACCAATAATGTCGTTATTGACGGGTCGGAACTGACATCGGAACAAAGCCTGATCGTCGAAGGTGAAATCCGCAATGATCCTGTTGATGGCAATTATGGTGGGTTTAACGGTAACGATACCCTGATTGGCGGAGCCGGTAACGACACCCTGGAAGGTGGAAACGGCGATGATACCCTGATCGGGAATGGTGGCGATGATTATCTGACAGGGGGAAGCGGTGCCGATGTGATGTCAGGCGGGGCGGGTAACGATATATTTGCCATGAGCCTTGGCGGCGATGCCGTAACCGTTGAATACCCGGATTACACTCCGACCCAGGGTGATTATTTCGAGGTGGTGATTGACGGTTATGCCTATGGGGCCCGGGCCGACGAAAGCCAAACGTCAATCGACAGCGTTTTGTCCGACATTGCCAGCGTGATCAACAGTGACAGCGGGCATAGCTATTCTGCCCGGGTGCAGGACGGGGTTTTGCAAATTGCCGGTGTGGATGCCAATGCAACGGTTGATGCGAAAACCTATGCCCAGGGGGATGCCTATAACCATCAGCCAACCTCGGAAGATCTGTTTGCTTTCAGCTTTACCGATACAACCATGCCGGAACCGGGTGACTTCCTGCGCCTGACAGTGGGTGATCAGGTTTTTCAGGTTCAGATGAGCGATGGGGACACCCCGGGTAGCTTGATGTTCCAGCTTGCCACCCAGATTTCCGCCAGGGCCGAAGCTACCTATGCTTTGGATGAAAATGCCGATGTGGTGGATGCTGTCGCCCTTGATACGGATGACGATAGCCAGAATCAGCCCGATCGCCTGTTCCTGCATATCCCGCAGGGTGAAACAGTTGATTTCGATCATTCCGGCACCATTCGCGCCACCAGCGGGTCGGTATTTGTCGAAACCGATGCTGGCGACAGTTTTGCTGTTGATGTCGCGGCGGATTCCGGCACGGCCCAGACGGGGACGCTTACCCTGTCCACCAACGATGCGGATTATGTTGCAGGCAGTTTCCTGTCGGCGGTGCTGACAATTACGACAGGCAATAACGAAACAGAAACAACCTATGTTTCAACGGCGGTTACGGCGGGGAATGCGGCCAAAAGCATCCAGGACTTTATTGATGAAATCAAGGCGCAGGATGCCGCATCCGCCCGCGCCGATGGCGATGCAAATGCAACCTTCTTTGACAGCATAACGGCAAATGGGGGCGCAATTGAATTTGTCGGCAAGGAAGTCGGGTCCAGTTTCAGTTTTGATGCCACCTTCCTGGGTGATCTGGGCGAAAATGCCTCCTATATCGACCCGGCCCAGGGCGAGAACGATACTTTTGATGCGGTGATTTTTGATTTTGAGGACTTTGGCAATTCCGTCCAGACGCTGCAGGATCACGGGACCTTTGTGCTGGCAATTGATGACTTTACGCTAACACAACCCGTGCATGGCACGGATACCCTTTCGGACATCATTTCCCGCTTTGCCGACAGTCTGCGCAGTTATGGCTACACGGTCGGGATTGAGGATGGCACCAATCTTTTTGTTGCCTCTGACGAGGTTATAAGCGGTCATTCCATTGCCGCCTATCAGGCGGGTCAGGAATCCGACAATGGTGTTGAAGGTACGGCGAGTGCCATTTCCGACAGTATCGCATCAATGACGGATGTGATTACCGATTTTGTGATTGGCGAAGACAAGTTCGATTTGTCTGCCTTCGGCGGCGGGCACACCGTTCCGACCGGGGTCTCGGTGGGCGATGCGGTCTCAGTCACCACCTTTGACGAAAGCATGTTTTCAGGGCTTGAGATCGGTAACGGGGCAGCAATGTTTGTCCAGGCGACCGACAGTGTTGAAGACCGCACATATCTGGTTGTCGATAACGGAGATGGGGCCGTTAACACGTCCGATGACCTGTTCATCAATGTGACGGGGATTAGCGGGGATATTAACAGTGCCAGCGTTGCCGATCTTTTCTATTCGGAAACATAAGGCGGGGCCCGAAACGGGGGGCAGGGGGTGGCATGTTCACCCCCTGTTATTTTCGGGGACGAACAGTCTTTGCCTGTAACTTAGACAGAATTGGTATTTTGCCCGGGATGGAAAATAAACATGCCTGTTTGTGGCTGATTATGGGGATGATCGGCACAATTTTATTTTCGGCCACCCTGCACGCCGCACCTGCCGTCATCGCGGTACAGGACGAAAAGGCACGTAAAATTGGCGAGGATGCCGCCGGTTCCACGGCGATGACGCCCCTTTTTCGTGAAATTGCCAAAAGCATGAATGGGTCTGAACGGCTGGTAAACCGGTTTTTGCAGCAGCCTGGGGCTTCTTCTGCCAAAAACGGGCAAAAAAGTAATTTACAAACAACGTCAGAACAACCGGACGATTTTGTTGCCAAGGTGCGCCAGGCGGTGGAGACGCATCCATCAATCCAAAGCACCCTTTATGGCGCCCGCCAGGCAACCGATAGCCTTGATGAAGCAGATGGGGCGCTGTACCCCCAGGTCGATTTTGCCCTGGAGGGGGGATATAACGTTTCGCGGGCCGATAACAGGACAGCCGCGGATAATGACCCGGACGGGGTGTTATCGGTCAGCCAGCTTTTATATGATGCAGGCGAGACATTTAACCGCATTGATGCCGCGCGCGAGAATGTCACCGGCAGCAAACATGCCGCCCGTGATAGTGCCCAGCAATTTTGCCTGCGGTCCATTTCGGCCTATTTTGACATTGTTCGCCTGCAAACCAAGGTGTTGCTGGCCATTGATAATCGCGACCGGCACGAACTGATTTTCAAAAGCGTCAATGATCGTGCTGCTGGCGGTGCCGGGACAACGGCAGATGTTTTTCGTACTGAAGGCCGCCTTGCCGAGGCCAATGCCAATTTGACCGAACTGATGGGCGAACTGGACCGTATGCGTGCCAGTTATAGGGAATTGTTTGGTGAAGCGCCGACCCATCGGGTTCGTCCGGATTATATTCCCGATATTCCCGAAAATGCCGATGCCGCGCTGCAATATGCGCTGGATCATAACCCGTCCCTTGCGCAACGCGAGGCGGGAACACGGGCGGCATCCTTTGAATATGATGCCAGCACGGCGGCCTGGTATCCGAAAGTTTCGGTGGTGATTGAAGGACGGCAATATGATCTGTCCGAACCGCGGGCCAGTGACAATGAAATGCGTTTTTATGTGCGGTTTAACTACAATCTGTTTGATGGTGGCAGTGACCGCGCCCGCGAAAGCCGGGCATCCAACCGCCTTTCACAAGCCAAAGAGCGCGAACGCCAGTCGCGCCTGGAACTCGAACGCCAGATCGCCAGTTCTCTAAGCGATATTGCCACCCGCGAACAGCGCCTTCATGCCCTGTCGCTGGCAGCAAGGGCCGAGAAAGAAACCTTTTTGACCTATCTTGACCTGTTTTCGATTGGTCGGCGCGATCTGGTGGATGTGCTTGATAGCCAGCGCGAATTTTATCAGACCGCCAGTGCCCTGATAGATGTGCGCACAATGGCCGATCTGTCGCGATATGTGCTGTTGTCCCTGACCGGCGAACTATTGCCCCGTTTCGGTCTTGATGATTTTGGATGGGAGGCGAAATGAACCATTTGCTCGGCCGAATAAACCCGTTGGCAGACACGACAAACCAGGACGCCGCCGATCAGAAGGCATCGGCAGACGCGACCTCCCGGGCCGATGCCGCACCAGAGCAGCATCAAAGCCCCACGAACCGGACTGAGTACGCAGAGCATTGCCTGGTTTATTTGTGCCGTCATTATGATATGTCGGTCACGGTAAACCATTTTCGCAATCTGGCCGACGACACACAGGAAACCGGCCCACAGGCCTTTGCCGAGATGGCGCGCAAGGTGGGCCTGGCCTGTATCGCGGGGGATGTGAAACTTGAAACCCTGAACCACACAACCTTGCCGGTTGCCGCCTTTCTGGAGGATGGCAAGGTTGTTGTGATCGTCAGTCGGGAAAGCCCGCACAAGCTGGCGGTGTATGACCCCGATTATGGCGATGCGCCGGTGATTATGTCGGTTGCGGATTTGCGCGGGGTGTTTACTGGCCTTGGCATCGCCGTGCGCCCCTATTTTCGCGAAAGCCGCCATGTTGACCACCAATTGGAAAAACGCGGGCGGCACTGGTTCTGGTCTGCCCTTGGCAAAAATAAACCCATCTATTTTCAAGTCATTGTTGCCGCCGCCCTGACCAACTTCTTAAGCCTGACCGTATCGTTGTTTACGATGGTGGTTTATGATCGCATCCTGCCCAACGAGGCGATTGATTCCCTGATTGCCATGACGGTCGGCGTAGGTTTTGCCATCTGTTTTGATTTTATCATCAAAATGTTGCGCGCCCATTTTATTGACCGGGCAGGAATAAAGGCCGATCAGGAAATTGGCAGCGAGATTTTTGATCATTTGCTGGAAATGCAAATGAAGGATCGTCGCGGCTCGTCGGGCGCATTTGCCAATACCTTGCGCGAGTTTGAAACCCTGCGTGAATTTTTCACATCAGCTTCGCTGGTGGCGCTGGTGGATATTCCGTTTATCATTTTGTTTTTATTTGTGATTTACGGTATTGGCGGGCAGCTGGTGTTAATTCCGGCATTGGCGGTGCCAACGATTATTCTGGTCGGTATTGGGGTGCAGCCGTTATTGGCCCGTTATGCCCAGTCGGCCTTTGAAGAAGGCCAGACCAAGCAAGGCGTGCTGGTTGAAACCATTTCCGGGCTGGAAACGGTGAAAACATCCGGTGCCGCCCGCCTGATGCGCCAACGCTGGAAAGACAGCCTTAAATTTCAGGCAGGTGTTGGTGCGCGCAGCCGCCGTATTTCGCATATGGTGGTGAATATGACGGCATCGGCACAGCAAATTTCGCAAATCGGCATTGTTGTTTTTGGCGTTTTCCTGATTGCCGCAGGCGAAACCTCGATGGGGGCTTTGGTCGGGTCGGTGATCCTGGTGGGGCGGGCATTGGCTCCGCTAGGCCAGATCGCGCAAACCCTGACCCGGCTTAACCAGGTGCGAACGTCTTACCGCAACCTGAATGGATTGATGAAACAATCCACCGAACGGCAGGATGGGCGGCATTATCTGTCGCGTCCGCGCCTTGCGGGTTGCATTGAATTTCAGAATGTCAATTTTTCCTATCCCGGCCAAAATGTTGCGGCTTTGCGTGATGTTTCCTTTGTCATCGAGCCGGGCGAGAAAGTCGCCCTTCTGGGCCGTATCGGGTCGGGTAAAAGCACGATCTTGCGCCTGATGCTGGGCCTTTATGAACCTGATAGTGGCTCCATCCTGATTGATGGTACTGACATCCGCCAGATTGACCCGGCGGATTTGCGGGCCAATATTTCGGCTGTGTTGCAGGATGCGTGGCTGTTTTCGGGCACGGTAAAACAGAATATTGCCGTTGGGGCCTATCGCCCGAATGATACGGAAATTTTGCGGGCGGCAAGCCTTTCTGGCGCGCATGATTTTATCAGCCGTCATCCCAGCGGTTATGATTTGATGATTCAGGAGCGTGGCGAGGGCTTATCGGGCGGTCAACGCCAGTCCATTTCACTGGCACGTGGCCTTGTCGGCGCGCCGCCGATTTTGCTGATGGATGAGCCCACCAGCATGATGGATATGCAAACCGAACAGATGGTGGTGAACCGTTTGCGCACCGAGGCCGAAGAACAAACCATTCTGGTCGTAACCCATCGCCCCAGTATGCTTGATCTGGTGGATACCGTAATTGTCGTAGAAGGCGGAACCGTGGTGGCGCGCGGTCCAAAATCAATTGTAAATAAAAAGCCCCCGGCACCCGCCGATGCCCCCGCGACCCCTGTCACGTCCACAGCATCCTCTTCTTTAACAAAGACAGTAAATGCGCCCTCCGTGGACGGGGAAGAGGCTCGTGCTGCCGATGCCAACCCGGGCAATGCCGCCAGTGCAGCCTTTAAACGGGTGGCCAGGGCACGAAGTGCCAAACCTGTTGTAAAGATTATGCGTCATCGCGCGGGCAGGAACGAAGCTGGCATTAATTCTGGTTATAATGTCCAGGATCAAAGTACAAATCCGGTTAATGCAATGCCGCCGGTAAGTGGCGGGAAGGATGTGTCATCGTCGCTGCGATCAGCGAATGGCAAGGTTGATGATCGGCTTGAAACCGCGCCTGTATCAACCAAACCGCTAGCGGATGACAAGGAGAACGGAAATGCGTAACCGTGATCTTAATTCCGAAACTATTCGCCAGATAAATGGTCGCAAATCGTTTTTCTCGGGTTGGGTGTTACTGTGTGTTATCGCCTTGTTCGTGATCAGCATGATCAGTTGGGCGGCGATTGCCGAGGTTGACGAAGTAACCCGTGGATCGGGCAAAATCATTCCGTCGCAGGATTTGCAAAAAGTGCAAACAATGCATGGCGGCATGATCAAGGAGTTGCTGGTGCATGAAGGGCAACGGGTGCATCGTGGTGATTTGTTGCTGGTTCTTGATACCACGGCATCGCAAAGCGAATATAACCAGCTTGAACAAAAACAGTTTGCCCTGCAAGCTCAGATCGAACGGCTAACCGCCGAAATTCAGGGCACCAGTTTGCAGTTTTCGCCAGGACTGGCGCAAAGTGCTCCGGCTGTAACCCTGACCCAGCAACGCCTGTTTAAAGGGCGACAATCGGAACTGGCATCGGAACTGGCGGTGCTGGAACAGCAAAAACAGCAAAAGATAAAAGAACAGCGCGAAGCCGAAAGCGAATTTAATACCGCAAGCGCGGGGCTGGTGCTGTCGCAATCGGAAATCGACATGATCCAGCCACTGGTCGAACGTGGCATCGAACCCAAATTGTCGCTTATTCAGTTACAACGTACCCATGCAGAGCTGTTGGGAAAACAGCAGACATCGCAGATCCGCATTGAACGGCTTGATCTGGCACTTGGCGAGATCGCCGAGCGGTTTAAAACCATGCACGAAACCTTTCGCAAGGATGCTTTGCAGGAACTATCTAAAGTTACGGCGGATTTGGCAGAACTCGAACAAAGTTTGCCAGCATACGCCAGTAAAGTGGATCGCTCTGAAATACGGTCGCCCGTCGATGGTATCGTTAATCAGATTTTGAAGACGACTCTTGGCGGCGTGGCACAACCTGGTGAGTCTTTGGTTGAAATTGTACCGATTGACGATGACTTTTTGGTCGAGGCACATATTAAACCGGCAGATATTGGCTTTTTACATCCTGGCCAGCGGGTTAAGGTCAAATTGACGGCCTATGATTTTGCCCGTTATGGCTCGCTTGATGGTGAGTTAACCAATATTGGCGCCGACGCAATTGAATTGCCTGAGACAAAAGAACCTGTTTACCCGGTTGTTGTGCGGGTATTTTCGCATTTGACGGATGCACGGGGCAATGATCTGGAAATTGTACCGGGCATGATTGCCGAAATTAACATTCTGACTGGCAGCAAAACCGTTTTGAACTATTTTGTCGAACCGGTTGTCAAGGTAAAGAAAAACGCTTTTACCGAAAGCTGAACCCTGTGTTTGATACGTAGAGGTCAGCTCACACGAAATTGTTGCAACAACGCACGGCCAACGGGTTTTGACGGTTCTGACCGTAAAACAAGTGATGTGGTGACAGCGCCATAACGGGCGATGCGATCAACGATGGTTTCAAGATCGCCCGGTGTGGGAACCAGAACCTTTAACATAAAGCAGTCTTCACCGGTAAGGCGGTGAACCTCGATGATGTGGGGCATTTCGGAAAAATGCTGCAGACAGGCCTTGATATGATTATGGGTCGTTTTTAACCGGATAATTGCCATCAAACCGACCCCAAGGGCAGATGGGTTGATGCGTGCGCTATAGCCCTCGATAATGCCGCGCTCTTCCAGCCGTTTTACCCGTTCGGACATGGCGGGTTGCGACAGGCCGATCTGCCGTCCCAGCTCCGCAAGCGGGGTGCGGGCATTAGCCTGCAAGGCTTCGATAATTGCGATATCCAGCCGGTCAAAGCCTGTATGTGCCATTCAAGCAATCCTGACGTAAAAAACGATGAATCATCGGAAATAACATAACTTGGCCGATGAGTTGCCATGTTGGTTTTGAGCCATAAGATTATAATCGATAGCCTGACCCTTAATTTTCAGGAAAATGGCCATGCAGTCACCTGTGATTATTCTACCCGGTATTGGCGGATCGGGCCCGCAACACTGGCAAAGCCAGTGGGAAGATCAATGGCAGGCATCCGCGCGCCCCTTTTTGCGCATGATGCCCACAGATTGGGACCAGCCAGATCTGGAAGACTGGATCATGGCGCTGGATGCGGCTTTGGCCCAAATTCCGGCACCGCCGGTTCTGGTGGCGCACAGTCTTTCATGTCTTTTGGTGGCCCATTGGGCCGCCCGGCAGCAAAACCCTGCCCTGCGGGCGATTAAGGGGGCGTTTATGGTTGCGGTGCCCAACCCGGCAAGTTCACAATTCCCCGCCGAGGCGCTTGGTTTTGCATCGGTACCGCAGCGTGAATTGCCGTTTCCCACCTTGCTGGTTGGTAGCGAAAATGACCCTTATGCCCGACCGGAATATATGATGCGTTGTGCCCGAAACTGGGGGGCGGGTATGGTGATGGCCGGCGCATTGGGCCATATCAACGAAGCCAGTAATATTGACGACTGGCCACAAGGTCAGGCTTTGTTGACTGCGTTTTGCACCGGACTTGGATAAAAGTGCTATACAGAAATGAGAGATTTTTGATCTCAGGTTGCGGATTTCGGGGTGGTGGCATCCGCCCGGATTGATCGAGCGAATGCCGCCATCAACCTTTTTGTCAGGGCACCAACCGGCCAGCGAAAAACATGGTTGCGTGTGGCAAGTTCGGTAACCGGCAGAATTTCAACGGCGGTGCCGACGACAAAAACTTCGTCGGCATCGGCCAGCATATTAAGGGTAACGGTTTGCTGGTTGCTTGTCAGTTTCATATCCTGGGCCAGGGCAAAAACATGATGTTTGGTAATACTGTCCAGAAAACAGGTAGGTAAGGGCGAAACAAGGCAGTTATCCTTGATCAATACAATATTGGTTGCGGTGGTTTCGGCAATGTTGTCATGGCTATCTAACATCAGGGCATCGTCATAACCGCCCTGTTGTGCGGTATGTCGCGCTAACGTGCCGATCATATACATGCCCGAACATTTCGATGCGGTCGGGGCCGTGTCGGGGGCCGGGCGTCGCCAGTCAGCCAAAACAAGACGGATGCCATTGTGTGCCATGCCCTGTGTTGCGGGGGTAGGCCAGTCCCATGCGGCTATCGCAACATGGATGTGGGCGGTGGTGGCGGCCACCGAAACACTTTGCGATCCTCGCCATGCAACGGGGCGAATATAACAATCGTTAAGTCCATTTGCCCAGATGACAGCCTCTGTCGCGCGGGTCAGTTCTGTGGTCGTCCAGGGAATGTTATAGCCTACCAGTTCGGCTGATTTTCCCAGCCGTTCAAGGTGATGGGTACCCAGAAAAATATGTTTATCATAGGCGCGCATCCCTTCAAACACGGCCCCGGCCATGTGCAGGCTGTGGCTTAATATGTGGCATTCGGCTTTTTCCCATGGCACCAGTGTGCCGTCTATCCAGATGAAACCGTCGCGGGTGCCAAAATCGGTGTTGGTCATGACTGTTCTGCCAGTGTTGAAAAACGGACTTGAACTTTGCGGGCAAAACAGAGCGCAAATCCAGTGAGCTGTTCTCAGCCCGGTTTGAGGATTCATCACATTGCCATTACGTCAAACCGCTGTAACAATTGCCAGATGACAGTCAGGGGCCAAACCAGACATGACGAATTTTTCTGAAAAACCGATGCGCCTGAACATGCCGTTAAATGCCTTGCGCGCGTTTGAGGCCGCAGCCCGGCATTTGTCGATCAAGGATGCGGCAACTGAACTGGGTGTGACGCCGTCGGCGGTGAGCCATCAGGTGCGCATTTTAGAAGATATTCTGGGGCTGGAACTATTACGCCGGGCGGGGCCGGGGTTGGAACTGACAGAAAGCGGTGAAAGATTATCGCCTGATTTAAGCGATGGATTTGCCAAAATTATTCAGGCGGTGGGCGATTTGCGACAGGACCATGCATCGGGGCCGTTGCGGTTGACGATGTTGCCCACTTTTGCGGTGCATTGGTTATCCCCGCGTCTGGCGCGGTATCCGTTTGAAAAGGCCGGGTTCGAGTTGCTGATTTCGACCAGCCAGCAGGCGATTGACCTGGTGGCCGGGGCGGCCGATGTTGCCATTCGCCATGGTCAGGGTCATTGGCCGGGCTTGATGGGTGATTTATTGTTTGGCGAAAATGTGACCCTGTTAGGCACACCACAAGATGCCAGCGGCACGCATGCCGATATTCGCGCCCGTATTGCCGAGGCCAATCTGTTTTTATCCCAGCATCGACGGGAGAATTTTGCGACCTGGAATGCATCCTTGCCAGGCGGGCCGATCAAACCGGCGGCTGTGACATTTGTTGATTCTGCCGGTTTGGGTCTGCGCGCGGCGATTGACGGGGCAGGCATTACCCTTGCCAGCGGCGAAATTGCCGCCAGCGACATTGCCGCCGGGCGCTTGGCCCGTTTGTTTAACCATAATGTTGCTGCCGGGGCCGGATATTATCTGGTTTATCCTGATCGGTTAAAACGCGATCGCCGTTTGCGTAATTTACGGCAATGGTTGCAAGAAGTTGCGGTGCCGCCTGCGTTGTCCCGGCCAGCAAAGGGACCAAATACCTGATCTTGATTCTGATCCCTATTCCGATAAACGCTTGGCCATGATGGCCGGATTAATCCTCGCCATCCCAGTAATCAACTGCATCCCGGGTGGCAAAATTAAGGGAAAGGCGGCGCTTTGCCTTTTCTCCGCCCGGTGCGGCCCCGGCGAACAGGGCAACCTTGCCTGAATCCGGGTATTGCAGAATATCGGGTTCGTTCATGCTACTGATCGCGATATAGCGCAGTGCTGTGTCAGGGCTGGCCTGTAATTGGTGGGCGGTTTCGGGGCCGCCTGCCGGGCACATCACCACATCACCGGTTTTTACGGCATAAATATTATCGCCAAACCGCACTGTGCCATGACCTGATAAAATGACAAACATTTCGTCATTGGCATGATGGCAATGAAACGGCCATGCTTTTTTACCCGCCGGGACCTCAACCAGACGGGCGCCCAGCCGGGTCGCGCCATGCGGGGCGGCAATGGCGGCAAAGGCGGCGGCAAAATGTTCGCCGTGTGTTTGTGGGCAAAGTTCCAATGCATCAAGGTGAATGACCGGGTTTTCGGGTAGTATATTGGCAGGGCTCATCGGGGCCTCCTGTGGTTATGTTTACGATTTAGGAGGCAGATGGGGGTTTTGTACAAGTGAATAAACCTCAGTCCGGGGCGAGAAAACTTCAATTGCGAAGCATGATTGAACCGGGTTTAAATGATGTGACGTTTGGCTTGGTCATGTGAAAGAAAGGGGGGATATGGCGCATACAATACATCCGGCCTGCTTTACCACCCGGAGCGCAGACGGGGTGGATATTGCCGGTTTTGAATGGCGATGTGACAGCCCGGAGGATGCGTGTCTTCGCCCCGTTGTGGTCATTTGTGCCGCAACAGCGGTGCGGTGTCGGTATTATGCGCGGTTTGCTGCGTTTTTATGCCGCAATGGCTTTGATGTGCTGACATTTGATTATCGCGGTATTGGGGAATCCCGCCCGCACCGTTTGCGGGGCTTTCGCGCCGGTTGGGGCGACTGGGGGTTACACGATGTTGATGCGGTTTTGCGCTATGCGCAAACCGGTTTTCCCGGCCAGCCGGTTTATGCGGTGGGCCATTCAATTGGCGGGTTTGCCATTGGGCTGGCCCCGTTAAACCATGTTTTAAAACATGTGGTAACAGTGGGCGCACAATTTGCCTATTGGCGCGATTATGAAAAAACTTTGCGGTGGCGGATGTTTTTGAAATGGCATGTTGTCATGCCGGTTTTGTCGCATTCGTTCGGGTATTTTCCCGGTGCCCGCCTGGGCTGGCTGGAAGATGTGCCACACCATGTTGTGCGCGACTGGAGCCGGATGGGCCCGGCATTTGAACACAGCCTGTTATCGCCTGTGCCCGCCGGGCAATTAAAACAGAATTTTGCCGCGATGGCGGGCAAATTGCTGGCGATTGGTTTAACCGATGATCCGTTTGGGACGGTTGCGGCGGTTGAGCGGTTGCTGGGATATTACCAAGGGGCGTCGCGCACCCATTTGCGGGTTGCGCCGGACGATATCGGGGTTGCAGATATCGGCCATTTCGCCTTTTTCCATGACCGGTTTGAAACCAGTTTGTGGCCCCTTGCCCTGACATGGTTGCGCGATGGTGCCCTGCCCGACACCGTGCCGGGACAAGTTATAATGAACGGATTTAAAGGAACGATATGATCGGGATTATAAAGGCAGAACCCCTGCACCGGGCGGGGTGGGAACGATTATGGTGCCAGAATAGTGCCAGCTTTGGCGCGCCGGACATGACCAATGATGTGATTGACGTTTTATGGCAGCGTATCCTTGACCCGGATCATGCCATGCAGGCGTGGCTGGCGGTTAACCGAACCGGGGAGAAGGATGAGCCGGAGGTGGTGGGGCTGGCGCATATCATTGTTCATCCCCATACATTTTCCCTGCGCAATGTTGCTTATCTGGAAGATTTCTGGGTGTCTGCTGATCAACGTGGTTTGGGCATTGGCAGGCAGATGATGGCAGCGTTGCAAACACAGGCACAACAGCAGGACTGGGCACGTTTATATTGGTTAACAGCAGGCGACAATCATAAAGCCCAACGCCTGTATGACCGGCTGACAGACCGTGTGGATGCTGTTTTATACAAGATTGATACTGTGTAAAAGAAGGTCTCCATGAGGTTGAGGCATGGAGACCTGATCTTTCGGGGTTTTATGCCAGGACTTCTAGAACCGGTGTTTCAAGCACGGTGTCGCTGATGACATCGGCAATGCCCCGGTCGGTTTGGTGCGGGCCGATATTGCAGGCCAGCGTGGCCCCGAACAACGCCTTGAACACCAGATAGGGCGGGTTCCAGTCGACAATATTGTCGGCGGCACTGCGGATGGCGGTGAATTGGGTGGCAACATCGCGCATCGATGCCTCGGATAGCAGCCCGCACAATGGCAAGGGCAGCAGCGCATCGATTTGACCGTTCGAGGCCACAGCCATGCCGCCACCAGCCGCAATAACGGCATTTGCGGCAACGGCCATGTCCTGCGCGTTACCGCCAAAAACGGTCAGGTTGTGGCTGTCATGCGAGACGCTGGTGCAAACTGCGCCCCGCCATTTTCCCCACCCGGTTAAAAAGCCGACCCGGGGCCGGTCATCGACAACGCCGTGGCGGTGGGCAACAGCGATAAGGGTTGTTTCTGCGGGCGGCACCACATAACCGTCTTTGACATCGGCGGTGATGTCGCCCCAGCGGGTAAAACGCGGCTGGTCGATGGTTGCCAGTTTTACCTTGCTGCCGGTTGCCTTTACGCGAAAATCGTTGGGGGTTAACGGGTTGATTTTCAAGGTGTGATAAAGCGGGGCCGGGTCCAATGCCGGGGGCGCAACGATGATTTCACCGTTTTGGGCCACCAGTTTGCCGTTGGCGAAAACGTGGCTGGCGTTAAAGTTCGTCAGGTCATCAAAAATGGCGATGTCGGCGCGGCGCCCGGCGGCCAGAAGGCCCAAATCGTTGCGCCCCAGCCGGGTGGCTGCATTTAGCGTTGCGGCGCGCAAGGCCCAAATGGCGGGCATGCCATAGGAAACCAAACGTCGCACAACATCGTCCAACCCGCCTTTATCGGCCAGATCATCGGGGAAAACATCGTCCGTACACAACGAAACGGTTTGCGGCAAAAAGCCCAGTTCGTTGATGGTTTTAACAAAACCTGGCAGTAAATGGTCGTGCGACCCGCGCATTTCGATGTGAATACCGGCGCGCAGTTTCTCCATCAAATCATCATTCGATGTCAGTTCGTGATCGGAACTGACACCGGCGGTCATGAAGGTTTGCAGGTCTGATCCGGTTAAGCCGCGTGCGTGCCCGCAAATCATTTTACCCGATAATAATCCCGCCTGCATGATATTGGTCATGCGGTCGGTCCGGTTGATGACACCGCGCATATTCATGACTTCGGCAACACCGGCAATGTCGGGCCAACCTAGCAGGTCGGTCATCGCCGCGCCGTCAAAATCCGCCCCGGAAATTTCCAGCCCAGGTGCCGCAGGCACGCAGGACGGGGCCAGTACCAAAGCACGGAGCGGCAGATTGCGGGTGGCGTTGGTGGCCCATTTTACACCCTTCTTGCCAAGGACATTGCCCAATTCATGCGGGTCCCAGACAATGGTGGTCACACCGCGCGGGACCACGGTTTGCGCATAAATTGCGGGCGTAACCATTGAGCTTTCGACATGCATGTGGCTGTCGATCAGGCCCGGTGTGATGAATTTACCGCTTACATCAACGGTGTAATCGGCATCCTTGCGGCTGGCGGGGGCATGGACGCTGGCGATCAGGGGGCCGGTTAGGCCAATATCGGCCAGGCGGATTTCACCGGTGACCATATCGACGATCTGGCCGCCGGTCATCAGCACGTCAAACGGGGCATCGCCGCGTGCGGCTGCGATGGCGCGGCTGCGCAGGTTTTCGTCATATAAATCGGCGGGTTCGCTGGTTCTGGTGTTCATCATTTTTCGGCTTCTGCTTGCAAGGCGGCAAAAATCATTTCGCGGGCGGTCATCGCATCGACACGAACGGCATATTCGGCGTTTTTAACCGCAGCCGGGCGGGGATCAACAATGGTGCGACCGCGCGACGGGCCGGTATTAAGGTCTATTTCAATCCGGGCCGGGGCAAATGTGATGACATCGTCACTTGTAACCGCAATGGCCGCACAGGGATCGAATATGGCCATGGCCTGTCGTCCGCGTGACAGGCCGATATTGATATAGCCTTCGATCAGGTCGGCCAAAAGGGCGGCGTTTTTGCCCCCGGCCTTGCGGATTGCAACAACGTCTTGCGGGGCGGCAACCACCTGACGGCACAAATCAAGATCCACCATGCGCAGGGGCATATTGTGGGCAAGCACGATGGCAAGTGCTTCGGGGTCGGCAAAGGCATTATATTCCGCCGATGGCGTATGGTTGCCCAGGCTTACGGCCCCACCCATCCAGGTTAGTCTGTCTATTTTAGCCGCCAGTTCCGGGCGGGCCAGCACCAGGGCGGCAATGTTGCCAAGCGGCCCCAATGCCAGAATATGGCGTTCGTCGCCAGGCGCGGTTGGTGCTTGCAGCCAGTTACACAGGGCATCAAAGGCCGGGATCGATGGTTTTAAGGTGCCGCTTGGCAGGGCCTGACCGGCGGTTAACATGCCTGTTGGCCCCATAATGCGTTCGGCGGTTTCAAGCCCGCCCAATACCGCGCGCGCCCGCCCGGCATGAATGGGAAATTGCCAGTTAAACAGCATGGCGGCGGCGGCGGCATTGCTGCAAACTTGCGGTAACGGGCAATTGCCCGCCACCAGCGACATCCCATCGATTTTCAAACCGGCATGGGTCACACACAGCACGGCGGCTATGTCGTCAAATCCCATATCGGTATCGATCCATATGGCCATCACATGCCCCCGAAACGGGCCAGCGGGGCGGCTTTTTCCACTTGCAGGTCAAAGGCCACGGTGCTGCCAAAAGAATGGATTGGCAAGGTGGCATCGCATTCGGCCTTGATCTGGCCAAGCGGCGTATCAAGCAGATATTCCCGCGTGCCACCGGCAAAGGACGTGCCCCGCACCAGCCCCTGATGGGGGCCTGTGCCCAGTGTGATGGTGCCGGGCCGCCATGCCAGCCCCTTTGTGCCGGGTGGAACGTTACCGTGCAGGTCAATGTATTGGCTGCCGGTTTTCAACATGCCGTTTTCAAGGGCAAAGACATTTTCAAAACCGACAAAATCGGCAACAAAATCTGACACCGGGTGGTTATAGATGTTCTCAGGCGTGCCGATCTGTTCGATCAACCCGTCTTTCATCACAATGATGCGGTCCGCCATTGCCAGGGCTTCGACCTGGTCGTGGGTGACAAAAATCATGGTCACACCGCTTTCCTTTTGCACGCGCTGCAATTCGGTTCGCATTTCAAGGCGCAGGCGGGCATCAAGGTTTGATAACGGTTCGTCTAACAATAATACCTTGGGTTCCATCACCATCGATCGTGCCAGCGAAACGCGCTGTTGCTGCCCACCGGAAAGTTCGGCGGGTTTGCGGGTGGTGAATTTGCCAAGGCCAACGGTTTTAAGGCCCTGATTGACCCGGTCTTCAAGGTCTTTGCCTTTGATGCCCATCAAACGCAGGCCAAAAGCAACGTTTTCATAGACATTAAGGTGCGGAAACAGCGCATAGGACTGAAACACCAGCCCAACCGGGCGTTTGTTGGCCGGGGTGCGGGTAATATCGGTGCCATCAAGGCGGATGGTGCCCGATGACGGGCTTAATAACCCGGCAATGGCTCGCATGGTTGTGGTTTTACCACAGCCCGACGGGCCAAGCAGGGCGACAAGTTCACCCTTGCCAATATCAAGGTCCATTTCCGGCACGGCAACGTTTTTGCCATAGGACAGGGTCAGTTTTTCAAGGCTGAGAAAGTGGGAATCAGACATAGCGGGAAAATCCTAGGAAACGTTCGGCCAGAAAGACAATACCCAGTGACATGAAAGCCAGAAGTGCCGACAAGGCCGCGACCGACGGGTCATAGGTGATTTCCATATAGGCCAGCATATCGATGGGCAGGGTGCGTATACCGGGGCCTGACAAAAACAGCGATACCGGCACCTGATTGAAACTGGTGACAAAACCCAGAATGAAGGCGGCCAGAATACCGCCGCGAATATTGGGCAGAACCACGCGAAAAAACGCACCAACCCGCGATGACCCCAGCAAAACCGCTGCTTCTTCGATGTCGGATCGCAAATTGGTCAGGCTGGCGGAAACCACCCGCACGGCATAGGGCAGGATCAGGGCGGTGTGGGCGATAAATAACGCAAACAGAATGCCGGTGTTAAACGGTACGACAAAATAACGCAGCAACGCCAAACCCACGATAATGCCGGGCACAATGATGGGCGAGGACACAATGGTGCGGATGGTTTCGGCACCGGGCACCTTGTAGCGCGACAGGGCGTAACTGGCAGGAACACCCAAAATCAGCGCCATTAAGGTGCCGCCAATGGCCAGAAACAGCGAAATGCCGAAACTCTGCCGGAAACTTTCAATCTCGAAAACCTTGAAAACCCAGCGCAGCGATAACCCCTGGGGCGGAAAGGCAAGGGTTTCGCCCGCCGACAGCGAGGCTGCAATGATAATGGCAAAAGGACCAATCAAAAAGGCCAGCACGAGGATGAGGACAAGAGGGGAAAACAGGCGTGATGTCATCGTTTGTTCCTCGCCGTTGCCAGTCGTTTAAGCAAAAGATTGGCTGAAAACGCCATCACAATCAGGATCAGGGCGATGACACTGGCCGATACAAAGTCATTGGCAACCGTGACGCGTTGATACATCAGGGTTTCGAGCATCAAAACCTTGGACCCGCCGAGAATGGCCGGGGTGATATAGGCGGTCATCGAACCGGTAAAAACCAGTGTGCCGCCAATGACCAGCCCTTCGCGGGTAAGCGGCAAAATGACACGGGTAAAAACCTGTAACCAGTTTGCGCCTAAAACCCGGGCAGCGGCAACCGCATCGCGCGGCATGTTTTCAAGCGCGCTGATCAGCGAAATGATCATAAGCGGCAAAAACAACTGCAACAGGCCGATAAAAACAGCCGTTTCGGTAAACAAAAACCGGATCGGTTCGTCGCTTAGGCCAATCGCCACCAGCGCCTGATTGACAAAGCCGGTTCGCCCTAAAATGACCAGCCAGGCATAAGTGCGCGCCACGGGCGAAATCATCAACGGCAGCACGACCAGGCCGGTGATCCGGCCTTTGCCTTTGGCGGGCAGGTTCACAATGGCAAAGGCTGCGGCATAGCCAATGACGGCGGCCGCAGCGGTGACCATAGCGGCCAGTTTCAGGGTGCGAAAAAACACCGCCTGATTAAGCGAATGGGAAAAGAAATCGATATAGGCCTGTATGCTCCAGCCGTTTGCGGTGTGAAATCCCTCGGATAGAAGAATGATCACGGGAACCAGAAAGACGGCTCCGGCAAAAACGGCGGCAGGCATGACCAGGGCAAAGGCCTCGGCCCGGTTCTGAAACATCTTGGTTGCTCGCTTGGGTGATCTTGTCTGAAATGCCCGGCGTCGACGGCGCGAGGGAGCATTCATGTGTCATTCGGTATTTCGCGGACGATAAGGCAGAAAGCCGGGGCACCGTACCTGTTATGGGCAGGCACCCCGGCTATTGATTACTGACCGACTTTTTCGTTCCACTGGTTCAGCCACGCATCGCGGTTATCAAGCATGACATCAGACGGGATCAAATGCAGGTTGGCGACGGTATCGGCACCATAGGTCAGGTTGTCGGCAATATCGTCGGATACTGTGACGTCCTTGTTGGCGGGGCTGTCCACCAGGCCCTCGGCCAGTTTGGTCTGGATATCGGTCGAGAGCCAGAAATCCATGAATTGCAGGGCCAGGTCACGGTGTTCGCTGCCTTTGGTCACGACCATCACATTCATGCCGCCAGACTGGCCTTCCTTCGGGGTCGCCCACTTGATCGGCAGGTCCATTTTGGAAAAACCTTTCCAGGCAAAACGGCCAATCGGTGCGGCCCAGATTTCTTCTTGCTGCATCAACTGCACCAGCTGGGACGAGCGGACATAGAAGGTGACGATATCGTCTTTGTGCTTGCCGACTTCTTCAATCGGGGTTTTCAGGCTGGTATCGTCATCGCCCAGTGCCTTGCCCAGCATGTAAAGGGTCAAGGGGCCCTGGCTGGTGGTGATGTTGGGCAGGGCAACATGGCCGGCCAGTTTGTCAGACAGAAGGTCTTTCCACGATGTCAGATCGATTTTATCGGACCGATAGGCAATCGAACTTGTGTAAAAGGTGTAACCAAGGCTGTGACCATCGCCATTGGGATCTTTGGCAATGTCGTAAAGTTTGTCAAAGTTTGCCAGTTTCGATGTGTCGATTTTATCGGTCAGATCCTTGCGGTGGGCGGCAAGGGCATCTTGGGTGGTCATGACGGCCAGATCAATAACCGGATGGTCCTTGTTGGCTTCCATTTTGGCAAGACGTTCAACCGAGTTGCCGGTTTCAACAACCAGTTCGCAGCCGCATTTTTCTTCAAACGGCTTGTAAAGGATTTCCTTGAAGGCATCCTGGGCAAAGCCATAAACCGAAATTGTCAGCTTTTTTTCTTCGGCTTGCGCCGCATTAAGGGACAGCAAAAGGGCGCATGAAGCCAGCAGCAGTTTTTTCACAACGTCTCTCCATTTGGAACTGAGATTTGAGAAGGGGGGACAGGGCCGGTGGAAGACCGAATGATCAGTTCCATCGCGACACTGGACGTATCAGCCGTGACGGTATCCGGGACCGTTCGTTTTTGGGGGATAAGGGTCGGCTTGGTATTTTTGGGGCCGGTAATTTCGGCAATCAGTGCCGCAACGGCAATTTCGGCAATTTGGGCCATATTCATATGGATGGTGGTCAGCGCCGGGGTCATCACGGCTGAAAAAACCAGATCATCAAACCCGGTGACACTGACCTGGGCGGGAACGCGAAAACCCGCTGTTTGCAGGTCGGTTAAAACCCGCAATGCCAACAGGTCAGACACCGTTGCAACCGCCGTTACCCCGTTTTCAATAAGGTAAGGCAGCTTTAGCGAGGCGGTCGTCCCGCCCTGGCGCAATATTGGTTCCAGCCAGATGGTCTGATGGGCAACATCCCGGCCAAGGGCGGATTTCATGCCACCGATGCGGTCATTTTGCACATTGGAGGCGGGGTCGTTTCCCAGCAGCAATATTTTTTTGTGGCCCAGTGCACAGAGGTGGCGAGCGATTTGTTCGCCGCCGTCCCAGTGGTCGGCGGAAACGGTATTGCCCGGTGTCGAGGGGGTGTCGACCATGGCAACAGGGCAGTCAACGGCCCCGATGCGCGTGCCACGCCGTGGAATAACAATAAGCCCGTCAACGCCGCGTTCGATCAAACGACTGATGGCGTCGGTCTGGGTGGTGACTTCACCGCGAGAATCCGCAATCAGCACGCCATAGCCATTGTTTGATGCTGCCATTTCCATGGCCTGCGCAATTTGTGGAAACAGCGGATTGGCGATATCGGGCAGGACCAGCCCCAACACACCCGAACGACCTGTGCGCAAAGCGCGACCGGCATTGCTGGGCACATATCCCAGTTCATGTGCCTTGTGCCGGATTTTATCCGCCAGATCTGCCGAAACCCGACCCTTGCCTGACAGGGCATTGGACACGGTTGCCGATGAAACCCCAAGGGCCGCAGCAATTTTGGTCAGATTTGGTCCTGTGCGTTTAGCAGCCATCAAATACCTGTGCAGGAGCGTTTGGCGATGATCACGTGATGACAAGCATATGTGTGATTAATCGATTAACCAAACGCTAGTCGAGTCTGGGAAAAGAGTCGAGAGGAAATTATGGCAGCAACAGGGTAAATTTTACCGCAGGTGCGAAAGGATTTATAAGTATTTGAAAAACATGAAATTAAAATTATTCGTGCTGCGGGCACGGGCCAAGATGTCTGCAACGTAGAGGTTTTTCTTGACAGCTTATAATGCGCGACGATAGCATTCGTTCATAATAATGAACAAGTTCATAATACTGAACTTTAATAAAAACCGGAGGAAAAATGAGTGGTCGTGGCTCGGAGCGTATTCTTGAAGTGATTGAATGGCTGGCTCGCCAGCCAGCGGGCCGGACTTTGACAGAGGTTGTCGCAGGTCTGGCGCTCCCGAAAAGCAGTGCGCTTATGTTGCTGCGGACATTGGTGGAACGCGGCTATGCGCGACGCGATGACGCGGGCCTGTACCACATTCACCGTCTTCCTGGCGAAGCAAGTGCTGACAATCGCGCCTGGGGCACGATCCTGCGGCTTGTTGATGACAGTCTGCGCGAGGCGGTCAGCCTGACCCATGAAACCGGCTTTGTCGGCGTGCTTGATGACGCGCAAAAAGTGCGCTATCTCAATAAAATACTGCCACAGCGCGAAATTCGCTATGATCGTGATATTTCAGTGGCCCGGATTGCCGCCCATGTTGCTACCGGGCAGGTGCTGTTGTCCGGGCTGTCGGATGCAGCATTGAATGCGTATTGCGCCGATCTGGCGTTGGCACGCGACGATGTCGATACAATTGAATTGATAACGCTGGTCAGAACGATACGCACCAACGGTTATTCCGTGAATTTGCAGGGACGTGTTGAAGGCGCGGCGGGCGTTGCTGCCCCCATTTTTGATCGACACGGAAATATGGTGGCGGCCCTGAATATTGCAGGGCCGCGCGAAAGAATTGCGGCACGGCAGGATGAGATCCTGTCGGTCGTTATAACAGCAGCGCAACAGGCTTCGGCCGCGCTGTCTGAAATGCGTCGTGAAGGCCCCTGAAAACGGGCTTTGCGATATCAGGATGGTGCAAATTTTATCCGAAGGGAAGACAGGACAAAATTTGCACGTTGGAAATTTGGGAGAAAGAACGATGACTTTCACGAAATTGCTGAAAGGTGCATTGGCCGGGGCTGTTGCCCTGTCATTTGCCAGTGCGGTTCAGGCCGCGGATTTTCCGTCACGCGGGATTGAATTTGTGGCCGGTTATGGCCCCGGCGGCGGACATGACACCATGTTGCGCGCCATGGCGAAGGTCATTCAGGACAACAATCTGTCGGAAGTTCCGATCAATGTTGTCAACAAACCCGGCGGCAGTTCGGCTGTGGCCCTTGGCTATTTGAATTCACATAAAGGCGACGGTCATTTTCTGATGTCGGCAACGTCATCCTTTCTGACCACCCCGCTGACCTCGAATATCGGGCTGGATTACACCAATTTCACCCCGATCGCGCGTCTTGGTATCGATCCGGAATTGCTGGTTGTAAACGCATCGGGTGATTACAAAACACTCGAAGATATTGCGAAAGCCGACAAGGTTCTCAATGTCGGTGGCAGTGGCACCGGTTCGATTGAAAATATCGTCACCATCAAGCTGGCTGAAGCGCTCGGCAAGAAACTGAATTACATTCCGTTTCAGGGGGATGGTGAAGTTACGGCGGCTCTGCTGAGCAATCAGATTGATTTTGCGATTACCAATACCGGTCCGGTTGGCGATTTCATCAAAACCGGTCATTTTAGCGCACTGGCGATCACCACCGATAAACGTGTCAGCCTGTTCCCGGATGTTCCGACCTTTATCGAGCAGGGCTATAACATCAATCTGAGCCTGTTCCGCGGTGTTGTTGCTGCGGGTGACATTGGCGAAGAAGAAAAAGCCTATCTTCTGAAAATGGTCAAGGACATGAGCAATACCGAAGAATGGCAGCAGAATTATATTCAGGCCAATTCGATTGTGCCTGATTTTCTCGGCCCGGAAGAATTCGCCATTTATCTTGAAGGCATGAATGGCGTTTACAAAACGTCGCTGACCAGCCTTGGGATCATCAAGTAAGAAATTTCCGAAGAAAACGGAGTTCTCCATGAAAATCTCGGAGATCATTCTTCTGGGCGGGCTGTCGGTATTTTCCGGCAGCCTCCTTTGGGGCAGTCTTGACATGCCCTATTCAACCGACACCACATTTGGTCCTGGTTTTATTCCTCTTAATATTTCCATTGCCTTGCTGGTTTTGATTGCGGCACTTGTCATTCGCACGGTGTTGCGTTCAAGACGCGGTTTGGCCACATCGGAAGCCACGGGCGGTCACGGCGCGCATGGTGGGGAAAATGGCGGTGTTGAAACGTTAAGTGCGCTGATGCTTGTTGGGGCAATTGTTGCGATTGCGCTGTGCATTTATGCCATGTCGTTCGTTGGCGTTTTGATCCCGCTTGGTGTTTTGCTTGTGATTTTGTCGTGGCGGTTTTCCGGTCACGGGTTGCTTAAATCGGTTGCGGTCAGCCTGATTGTGCTGGCGGTAATTTACCTGATCTTTTCGGTCTGGCTCCGCATTCCTCTTCATTGATCGCCCGTCCCTTGAACTTCTGTTCTGGAAACAGTCATGCTTGATACTCTCGCCAGTCTCAGCGGCGGCTTTGAAACCGTGCTGACTTTTCAAAATATTGTTCTGATTTTCCTTGCCGGGATTATCGGGACCGTTATCGGGGCATTGCCAGGACTGGGGCCATCCGCCGGTATCGCGCTGATGTTGCCTTTGACTTTTGGGATGCCCCATGCATCGGGCCTGTGTCTTTTGACCGGCGTTTATATGGGCACCATGTATGGGGGTCGTATTACATCGATCCTGATCAATACGCCCGGCGATGCGCCCGCGATTATTACCGCCCTTGAAGGCTATCCGATGATGCGTCAGGGCAAGGGTGGTCTCGCCCTTGGCATTTCGGCGATCAGTTCGTTTGTCGGTGGCTTTTTTGGTTTGGCGGTGCTGGTTTTCTTTGCGCCAATCGTTGCCGAATACGCCATTTTCCTTGGGCCGCCGGAATATTTCATGCTGATGCTGGTGGGCCTGAGTACGATTGTGCTGCTCGCCGGGGCCGATGTTTTCAAGGCCTTGATCGTGACCTGTTTCGGGTTTCTGGTCAGTACTTTTGGCAGTGACTACATTTCCGGCCATATCCGGTTTGCTTTTGTGCCCGAACTGATCGAAGGCATTGATTTTGTTGCCATCATCATTGGCCTTTATGGTTTGGGTGAGGTTTTTTATAACCTTGAGCGCAAAATCGTTCTTAACCTGGGTAAGCCGAATTTCAGTTTTTCCGACTATATCCCCGGCCGGAAAGAGATGAAAGAAGCCTCGGCACCCACCCTTCGCGGGTCGATTTTGGGGACTTTCATTGGTATCCTGCCTGGTGCCGGTGCGACAATTGCAACCTTTCTGGCCTATGCGCTGGAACGTAAATTGTCGAAAACGCCCGAAAATTTTGGCAAGGGTGCCATTGCGGGCCTTGCCAGCCCCGAGGCCTCGAACAATGCCGCCGTTCCGGGATCGCTTATTCCGCTTATTACGCTGGGTATTCCAGGGTCTGGCGGCACGGCGATTATGCTGGGTGCGTTGATCATGTTTGGTTTGCAGCCTGGTCCTCTTTTGATGATCCAGTCGGGCGATGTCGTTTGGGCGATGATTGCCGGTCTGATTTTGGCAAACTTCTTTTTGCTGGCATCAAACGTGCTGTTGATCCCGTTATTTGTGAACCTGCTGCGTCTGGTGCAAAAACATCTGCCGAGCATTGTGGTCGGCTTGTGCATTGTCGGGGCGTTTTCGTTGAATTACGGCACGTTCAATATCTGGATCGCGCTGATTTTCGGTGTGGTCGGTTATTTGATGCGTAAAAACGACTATCCGACCGGCCCGTTCATTCTGGCGGTCGTGTTGGCCCCGTTGGCAGAAAACTATTTCCGCCAGTCAATCATGCTCGCCCAGGGGTCGTGGAGCATCTTTATCGACCGTCCGGTTTCGTTGGCGCTGGTTGTGTTCATGGTTCTGGTGGTTTGCGCCAGCATCATCAGCAAGCAGTTTTTGCGTCGCCGCGAGGTCGGGACTGAATAGCCCGGACCACACAATAAAGATCCGCGACCAGCATTTTGTCTGGTCGCGGCCTGATCTGACCTGATCGAGTTTTCAGAACACATATATATAGAATTGAAGGACTGAATTGGCATGGACGCACCCACATCACATTGGCGCAAAGCAGCCTTCACGCCCGAACAAAGCGGTGCTTTGAAAGGGCTTGTGGTTGTTGATCTGTCGCGTCTTGTTGCGGGCAATATGACATCGCTGCAACTGGCTGATTTTGGTGCCGATGTTATCAAGGTTGAACCGGTTTCATCGGGCGATCCGCTACGGGCCTGGCAAAGTGAAGGTGTGTCGTCGTTCTGGAAGGTTTACGGGCGGAATAAACGCAGCATCGCCCTGGATTTTCGCAAGGACGGCGCGATTGATATTTTGCGCGGCCTGATCGCCCATGCCGATGTGCTGATTGAAAATTTTCGCCCCGGCACGATGGAAAAAATGGGCCTGGCCCCCGATCAATTGCGCAAGGATCATCCCGGTCTGGTAATTTTGCGGGTATCCGGCTTTGGCCAAACCGGACCTTACAGCCCGCGTCCGGGTTTTGGCACCATTGTCGAAGGTATGTCGGGCTTTGCGCACCGCAATGGCGAAGCCGATGGCGGCCCGTTATTGCCGCCATTGGCCCTGGCCGACATGATTGCCGGTTTATATGGCGCGTTTTCGGTGATGACGGCCTTGCGGGTGCGCGATGATAACGGGCAGGGGCAGGTGATTGATCTGTCATTGCTAGAGCCGATTATCTCGACCCTTGGCCCTGAAGCGCTGGATTTTGCCCTGACGGGCAAGGCCAAGCCACGGGTTGGTAACGGGTCAAACACATCAAGCCCGCGTAATGTTTATGAGACCGCAGATGGGATGTATGTGGCGCTTTCAGGGTCGATGCAGCGGATGGCGGAACGCCTGTTTCGCCTTATGGGCCGTGACGATATGAACAGCGACCCCCGCTATGCCACTAATGCGGCCCGTGTTGCTCATCGGCCAGAGGTTGATAAAATTGTTGGCGACTGGATCGGCCAATATACCCGCGATGAAGTGATGGAAAAATTTGAAGCCGCCGAAATAACGGCATCTCCGCTTTATAACATTGCTGATATTCACGAAGATCCGCATTTTATAGAACGTGGCGTTTATGTTGATGTGCCTGACGATGATCTTGGTGAAATCGCCATGCACAGCCCGGTTCCGCGCCTGTCCGATACGCCGGGCAGCATCCGTTTTGCCGCCCCAAGGCTGGGCGAGCATAGCGAACAGATCTTGCGTGATATTGGATATGATGACGTCCGGGTTGAGGCGGCGTTTGACAGTGGTCTGGTGAGCCGGAGTACGGATAAATGACGGTTTTGCAGGATCAATCCCCTTGTTCGTGGCGCTCATTGCTGTATGTGCCGGCCAATAACCCGCGATTTGTTGGCAAGGCCCAGCAGCGCGGGGCCGACGGCGTTGTTTTAGACCTTGAAGACAGCGTTGCCGACACAGACAAGGAAAATGCCCGCAACCTTTGCGCCGAAGCCATCGCCGAGATGGTCGACGGCCCCGGCGATGTCCTGGTGCGGATCAATGCCAGCCTGCGACAGGCCATTCCCGATCTGGAAAAAATCGTCCAGCCGGGATTAAAGGCCATTTTGTTGCCCAAGGCCGACATGCCCGACAAAGTTGCCTTGCTGGCAGAAACCCTTGACGAACTCGAAGCCGAGCGTGGCATTGCGCCAGGAAGCATCAAGTTTATTCCCATGATCGAGGCCCCGGCGGGCTTTTTCGCCGCCAGTGACATTGCCACGGCGTCGTCACGATCCATCGGGTTGCTATTGGGCAGCGAAGATTTCGCGACCGAAGCCGGTATGGAACCTGACCCGGAAACCTTGTTATTGCCACGCCAGCAACTGGTATTTGCCGCCCGCAAGGCCGGGCTGGTGCCCTATGGTTTGCTGGAAAGTGCGGCAGATTATTCCAACGTTGAAAAGACCCTGGAAATTGCGCGGCGTGCCGCCCGGTTCGGCTTTGAAGGGTCCACCTGTGTGCATCCGGCACTGGTGCCGGTTTTAAACCAGGCTTTTTCCCCCAGTGTCGAGCAAATTGCCCATGCCCGCGAGGTGATGGCAACCCTTGAGGCGGCGGCGGTACAAGGCAAGGGTGCTGCGGTTTTGAAAGGCCGCATGATTGACGCCCCAATGCGCAAACGCGCCGAAAGGCTGTTGCTTCGCGCAAAGCGTTTTGGGCTGGCCTGACTTTTCATCGTCATGACAGCAGAAAACAAGAACGGGAAACGGCGCTGGCTGTTTCCCGTTCTTGTTTTGATGTTTGTGTAATCAGGCCGTAGGCCAGACCGATTGCAGTTTTTCGCCGCTCAGCAAACGATCACGGGCGGATTGTTCGTTTTTGCCCAAATCATCGGCGGCATCGGCAATGGCAACCAACTGTTCTTTGGGCAGGGCGACAACACCGTCAATATCAGCAAAAATCACATCGCCGGGGCGAATGGTGACACCGGCAATGGTTACGGGAACCTGCGAATGGCGAGGTTCTTTTTTGCCTGTAACGCCAACCGGGCTGGGATGGGTGCCAAATAACGGATAGCCCAGCTCACGCACTTGTGCCAGGTCGCGAACGGTGCCATTGACGATGGTGGCGGCCAGGCCACGGGTTTTTGACCCGGTAGACATTAATTCGCCCGTGCAGGACCCATCGGCGCAAGAGGCATCAACCACCATGATGCCGCCTTTGGGCGCGTTATCGATGGCATTGTGATACACATCCTGCGGTTCACCCTTGCGATCAGAGGGTTCAAACAAAACCGTTACTGCCGGGCCGCAAACGACTTCGCCCGGTGCCAGCGTGCCAAATAGCGAAATTCCGCCCAGATAGCCCCACAAGCCCAGATGTTCCATGCTGTCGTGGATGTCGCCGGAATACCATTTTTTCAGGCGTTCGATGGCGTCCCAGTCGGTGTCTGAATAGTCAAATTTGTTGGGGGTCATTCTTGTGTATCCTTGTTTTGGGCCTTGGCGATGGCGACCTGCAAATAGGCGCTGCTGTTGTTGATATGCGCGGCAATGGCTTGTTTGGCGGCCGCTTCATCGCGGTTTTTAATCAGATCATACAGGTGTTCATGTTCCGCACAGGCAATATCGAGCGATTTGATTGGCACCCGGCTGGTCACCCGGATGACATCGGTAATCAGCCCGTACAGATTGTTATAAAGTACGGCCATCACATCATTTCCGGCCGATTGCACCAGCGCGCGGTGAAAGGCGGCATCACAATCGGTAAATTTGCCAAATTCGCCCGCATTTGCTGTGTTACGCAGATTGGTCATGGCGGCATCTATTTCTGGTGTGATCGGGTTGTCCCGGGCGACAAGAGCACCGATGACTTCAACCTCGATCATGCGTCGAACTTCCATCAACTGAACCAGATAGTCCGGGTTGGAGGAAAAAAGCTGCCGGACTGTCGTTGCCAGGGTGCCGAGAAATTCGGCAACATCGTCACGGACGATCATGGCGCGTTCGCCATGTTTGCGCCGGACCAGCCCCTTGGTTTCCAGAATTTGCATGGCCTCGCGTACAGACCGCGTGCTGACATTGAAATCGCGCGCGATGGCACTTTCCGATGGCAGGCGGTCGCCAATGGGCAGGTTGCCGCTTAAAATCCGGTTTTCAAGGTCCTCGGCCACGCTTAAATGCAGCCTTTCACGATCTGCCGGGCGGGCGGCATTTTCTGTCACCATGCTGTAAATCCTCCATCAACCACAACATTTGACCCCGTCATATAGGATGACGCGTCAGATGCAAGAAAACGGATCACGCCGTTATATTCGGTAATTTCAGCCTGGCGGCGCATCGGCACGCGATCCAGGAAGGCATCGATGAATTCTTTGTCAAAGCTGGCTGTTTTAACCCCGCCAAAGGAAATCAGGTTGGTGCGCACCCCTTTGGTGCCCCAATAGGTTGCCAGATAGCGGGTTAAATTCAACAAGCCTGATTTGGATGCGGCATAAGAAATGGCCTTTACAAACGGCACCCCGTCGCGCTCTTCGCGGTAGGCATACAGGGCCTGATTGGGCGAAACCATGCCGTAAATCGACCCGACATTAATGATCGATCCCCGTCCGGCTTTTGCCATTTTGCTGCCAATGACCTGGCTGGTCAGCATGACACCGGTCAGGTTGGTATTGATAATTTCATCCCAGTAATGCTGGGGATAATCCTCGAACGGGGCGTTTTGTTCGGCCGATCCGTCGGGTTTTGAATCAATCCCGGCATTATTAACCAACACATCAGGCACCCCCCAATCGGCAATCAGATCGTCGGTTGCTTTTTGCAGGGCTTCCTTGTCGGTGACACTGGCAACGTAAACCCGGATGTTGTCGGCAACATCGGGGAATTTTTCGGCAATCTGGTCGCGGTCAAACGGGCGGCGGCTATAGATGGCAACCTTGGCCCCGGCCTGTGCCAAAGACTGGGAAAATTGCGTGCCCAACTGTCCCAGACCACCGGTGACGACGATGACTTTGTTTTTGACGCTGAAAATATCAACCATGTTCGTTTCTCTCTTGTATGTGGTCGCAAGGATATGTGGAAAATGTTCAAGGGTGTTTCGCCCGGCCCACACCGCGCCATATGGCACGGGCAATCGGCAGGATCAGCAGCGAACAAACGATAACGCCTAGAACCGCCGCGATGGGCCGGTCAAAAAAACCAAGCAGATCGCCATTGGCGATTTGCATCGACATAATGAAGTTGCGTTCAAGAACCGGCCCCAAAACCAGCCCCAGAATGATCGGGGCAATGGGAAAGCCGTTTTCTTCAAGCAGGTAACCAACGATGCCTGCGGCAAACATGACGCCGATATCGAAGGTGGAATTGTTAATCGCAAAGGACCCGAGAATGCAGCAGGCCAAAACCACCGGCACAATGATGCCCCGTGGCACCGACAAAACCCGACGCGCCCCCTTGATTGCCAGATACCCGATGGGGAACAGCAACAGATTGGCGACAAAAAACGTCATGATGATTGCGGTGGGCATGGATGGATTTTCAACAAACAGGCGCGGTCCGGGGTTAAGTCCCTTCATAAACAGAACACCAACGGCAATGGCGGTAACCGCATCGCCGGGAATGCCAAAAACAAGGGCCGGTATCCAGGCACTGGAAAGCCCGGCATTGTTCGATGTGCTGGCTTCAATCAGGCCTTCTTCGTGGCCGGTGCCGAATTTTTCCGGGGTTTTTGACATCCGTTTGCTCATGCCATAGGCGATCCAGGCGGCAACATCGCCCCCTACACCGGGCAAGGCCCCAACCGCCGTGCCCAGCGATGCCCCGCGCAAAAAGCTGAACGGATAACGCATCAATAAACGGCCCATGCCATGAAACGGACGGGCGCGGGATGTATCGGGGGCCGGGGGAAAGGATGCGTTGGCGGAAAAACCGCGCAAAACTTCGGCAAAGGCAAACATGCCGATCATGACGGGAATAAAGCTGACACCGCCCATAAGGTCGATCGAGCCAAAGGTAAACCGGGGTTGACCACTGGTAACATCCAGCCCGACCGTTGCGATGAGCAACCCGATCAGCAAGGATATAAACCCCCGTGCCGGGTCGCTGCTGCTGACCAGGGCCGATGTCATTAAACCCAGCATGGCCAGCCAGAAAAATTCAAAGCTGGAAAACATCAGCGCGACATGGGCCAGAAGCGGCCCGGTAACCAGCAACACCATGGCCCCGACAAGCCCGCCACAGGCAGAAAAGAAAATACCGATGCTAAGGGCGGTTTCCGCCTTGCCTTTCATGGTCAGGGCATAGGATTCATCAACATAGGCGGCCGATGCCGGGGTGCCGGGGATCCGTAACAGCGCACCGGGAATATCCCCGGCCGTGATCGCCATGGCGGTTGTTGAAACGATCAGGGCAATGGCGGGCACCGGGTCAAGATAAAAGGTTAAAGGTACTAAAAGGGCGGTTGCCATGGTGGCGGTTAGTCCCGGTATAGCCCCGATAAACAGGCCGTAAACCGCCCCGCCCAGAATGGCGAGAAGGACCGGGGCCTGAAAAACGATAGTTGCAGCGGTAGCGAGTGTTTCAAATGTCATGCTTGTCACCACGGCAAGGGAAGTGGCCCCGCCGACAGCGGGACATACAGAATTTGCGCAAACACATATTGCAGGCCCAAAATCACGATCAGGGCAACCGGCAGCGCAATGAAGAGGCGGATTTGCAAAAGCAGCATCAACCCGATGGTGTAGACCAGCCCCAGAAGGGGAAACCCGATGATGGGCAGGGTATAAATGGCGACAAGAACACCCGCCATGGTCCAGATTGCACTGATAATGCCGCGTGTGCGACCGTGCCATGCCGATATATCGAACCATGGCCCGTGATGCGCGGCGCGCATTCCGGTTATCATGATCCTGATCGACAGGCCCAGCAGGGCAATGCCGATCAAGGTTGGCATCAGGTTGGGGCCAAAGGTCGTTCCTGGCACAGCGGGAAGTTGCTGTGCCAGAATGATGACCCCACCCCCGAGAACGGCGAATATCAAACCGATAAGGCGGTCATCGATACGCATGGTAACGCTCCAGCCTATCGTTATTTCGCCAGTCCAAGGGTCTTCATGGTTTTCACCAGCCCTTCACGCGACTGCATGACGGTTTTGGTGAAATCTGCGCTGTTCTGATAGGCCACTGAAAACCCGCGGGATGCCATGAATTTATGGAATTCCGGGTCTTCAGTAATGTCTTTCAGGGTTTTTGACAGGGTATTTGTGATGTCGTCGGGCAGCCCCTTGGGGGCGGCTAACCCGCGAAAGGGCAGAGGCGACCAGTTAATACCAAAGGCCTCGGTGGTGGTGGTAAGATCAGGCCAGGCATCGCTGCGTTCGTTTGAAACCAGGGCCAGTGTTTTGGCTTCGCCCGCTTCAACCAGCGAACGCGCTTCAGCCGGGGATGTTGAAACAACATTAATCGCACCGGCGGCAAGTTGCTGCATGGCCGGGGCGGCACCATCCGATGCGATCCACGGGCTGGCGTCGGGGTTAATATCAAGCGTGTTTAACAAACCTGCCCAGGCCAGATGCGACAGGCCCCCCCGGTTTGCGCCGGATGCCTTGATGTCGCCGGGGTGGGCTTTGACCGCATCCACCAGTTCGCCAACCGTGTGATAGGGCGCATCAGCCCGCACATTTACCGCAATCGGGTCCGCGTTAAAACGCCCGATCAGGGTGAAATCTTCGGGTGTCGCACCGGGAATACCCTGTGCGTCATACATGGTCATTTCGATGGTCACAACGCCCAGCGTATAGCCATCGGCAGGGGCATTGGCGATGGCAACATGGCCAACCACACCACCGCCACCGGTGCGGTTGACAACGTTAAACGGCTGTCCAAGGCGTTGTTCAAGTTGCTGGGCAACAGCGCGGGCCGTGGCATCGGTGCCACCACCAGCCGACCACGGCACAATAATGGTAACAGCCCGTTCGGGCCATTTGGCAAAAGCGGATTGGGAAAAACTCGCACAGGCGAGGGCAATCGCACCAAGGGCGACTAAAGTCCGTTTCATTTTGTTTCCTCCCGAAAGGATATCGCATTTTTGCGTGTTCTTGTCCGGGTTGTTCCCGGTGCTCCACCATCTTATGACATAAGTCATATGTCAAGAGTAAAGCGATTCAAAGATGGTCAATCGGGATAAAATGATTAGCGAACGGGAAGAACGGAATGTTGCGCGATGCGGTGGCCCGATGCGAGGGAATGTCGGTTGAGGTGAAGAGCGCATATAAAAACGGCACGGGTCCACCAATATTTGGCAGGCCTGTGCCGTTAAAAATTAAGGTTTCGTCTGGCTTAACGGTAAAGCAGGGTCGGCAGAGCCATGCTAAGTTGCGGGATGAAAGCCAGCAAAAACAGCACAATCAACAACGGGATCAGGAAAGGTGCCGTTGCTTTCACACAATCCTCAAACCGGACACCGGATACACGCGACAGCACATAAAGCACCATGCCAACCGGCGGCGTTAACAGGCCCAGCATCAAATTTAAAATAACGATGATGCCAAGGTGAACCGGATCAATTCCCACAGTGTTGGCAACGGGCAATAGCACCGGTACCAGAATGGTGATGGCGGCAATGGTTTCCATGAAGCAACCAACCACCAGAACCAGCAGCATGATCAGGATAATGATCAGGTTTTTATTGTCGGTGAAACCCAGGACAAAGTTTGCCAGATGCTGGGCGGACTGGTTGGCGGTTAAAATCCAGGCGAAAACCGCAGCCGCACCGACAATCAGCATAATAGCGGCCGTGGTTTCAACCGTATCCATGGTAACGCGCAGCAAATGGCGTATGGTCAAGGTGCGATAAATCACCGTGCCTAAAACCAGCGAATAGGCAACCGCCCCCACGGCGGCCTCGGTTGGTGTGAACAGGCCGGTGGAAATACCGCCAATAATAATGACCGGGGTCATTAGCGGCAGAAAAGCGTCTTTGCTGGCTTTGCCCAGAACGCCCCATGAAAAGGCCAGATCGCGCGGGTAATTACGACGGCGTGAATACCAGGCCACCATAATCATCAGGGAAACGGCCATCAGCAGGCCAGGAACAATACCGGCAAGAAACAACTGCCCGATTGACACCTGGGCAATGACACCATACAGGACCAATGGCAATGACGGCGGAATGATGGGGCCAATTGTTGAGGATGCCGCCGTAATACCGACAGCAAATGAGGTATCATAGCCCGCGTCGCGCATGGCCTTGATTTCGACATTGCCCAGGCCGCCAGCATCGGCCACAGCCGCCCCGGACATGCCGGCAAAAATAACACTGGCGCCGACATTAACATGCCCCAGCCCACCGGGTGCCCAGCCAACAAGGGCGCGGGCGAAATTGAAAATACGCACGGTGATGCCACCGGTATTCATCAAATGACCGGCCATGATGAAAAACGGCACGGCCAGCAAGGGAAAGCTGTTTACCCCGTTGATCATGTTATGGAGCATACTGATCGGTGGCATACCGGCAATAAACAGATAAGCCAGCGATGATCCCGCCAGTGCCACGGCAACCGGTGCACCGCATATCAGCAGCACAGCGAGCAGAACAAACATAATGGCCAGGCTCATAGTGCAGGTCTCCGCAGGGAATGAAAGGCCCGGATCAGTGTGACAATGGCCGTAATGGCCAGGCAGATAACAACGGCCCAGAACATCCAGGACCGTGACACATCAATGCTGATCATGCGTTGGTGGCCCATACGGTTTGCCAGCATCACACCTGACCATGCGGCATAGGCAAAAAAGGCCGCCGTGATTAAATCCATCAGGAAGAACAAGGCGCGTGAAGCCGCCCCGGGAATGTAAAGGTGGAAAAAATCCAGATAGATATGGCTTTTCTTGCGGGCGCAAATCGCGGCACCTGAAAATGTCACCACAATCAGCAAATAGCGGGCGATTTCCTCGGTCCAGGAAATGGAATTATTGAGCACATAACGCGAAAAAAATTGCAGGAAAACAACCAGAATCAAAGCCCAGAACACGGCAAATATCGGCGCATCCCACCAGGAAATATCGCTGATATCGGTTTGTTGGGCATCTATCTGGCTGGTGATTTCCTTGGCAATTTCACTGTCGCTTGAAAGGTTGTTCATGGGCCACCTTCAGCATCAAACAGTAAGACAGGACGGATGAAGCAGGGAGAAACCCCATCCGCCCATTGGTCAGGCAAAGACAAGCAGTTTACTTGCCAATCGCCTGCAAACGCTCGAATGTTTCCGGAGACCACGGCATGTCCTTGTCTTTAAGCAACGGCTGAACAATGTCCATGAACGGCTGGCGGTCCACATCATGAACCTTTACGCCCTGATCCTTGAACCACTGAACCAGCGAGGTTTCCTGGTCGCGGACTTCTTTGGTGGCGGTCGCTGAGGCATCGCGCAAAATACCGACAATGACCTTGCGGTCAGCATCGTCGATATTGTCATAGGTGGTGCCTGACATAAGGGTGGTCAGGGTGGCAATGGTGTGGCTGGTCAAGCTGATATCGCTTTGTACTTCGTAAAACTGGCCTGCCTTGATGGTCGGCAGCGGGTTTTCCTGCGCATCGACAACACCCTGTTGTAGACCAAGGTAAACCTCGGAAAAGGCCATCGGGGTGGGGTTGGCACCAACCGCACGCGGAAACAGGGTATAGGCCGGTGCATTGGGAACGCGAATTTTAAGGCCCTTCATGTCAGAAGGTTTCAGGATCGGCTTGTTGGCCGTAACCTGACGGGTGCCATAATAGGTATGCGTAATCAGCACGTTGCCCGTGGCATCGTGATAGCCCTTTGCCATTTCGTCGCGCAGGTCGCTTTTCCAGAAAGCGGCCCAATGGTCGTAATTGCGAAAAACGAATGGATAATCGATCAGGCCGATTTCGGGGTAGCTTTGCGCCATAAAGGCCGGGCCGGTATAAATCAGATCGACCGTGCCCAAAGACAGGCCTTCATTGATCGATTCTTCATTGCCCAGCGAGGATGACGGAAAAACCTGCATTTCATAGCGGTCATCGGTCCTGGCTTTGATTTCTTTGGCCGCTTCTAGCAGAACCTTGTGGTACGGCGTTGATTCATCGTAAACATGGGCAAATTTCAGAACCGTTGTCGCCTGTGCGGAATTGGCAAGGCCAAACGCAAGGGTTGCCGCAAACACGGCCGCCGATGGCATGATCATTTTAATCGATTTGAACATTTAGGTTTTCCTCCCGGATACCGTGAAACAATTTAATCATGTTATTTTTGTTTTTGCCGCCGCGTGGCGGAAGGGCGGGTTTGCGGTGTGTTTTGCGCAAACCCGCCAGATCGTTTTTAGACAGTTAAGCCTTAGGTGTGCTTACAGAACAGCACCGATTTTCCAAGGCACAAATTCATTATCGCCATAGCCGAAATCTTCGCTTTTGGTTTTGGCACCCGATGCCGTATCCAAAATGGTGTTGTAAATTTGCAGGCCCAGTTCTTCGTGGGTTTGTTCGCCTGTAATCACGGTGCCGCAATCGATGTCCATGTCTTCGGGCATACGGGCAAACAACGTGCTGCTGGATGCCAGCTTAAGCGACGGTGCCGGTTTGGCGCCAAAGCACGACCCGCGACCGGTGGTAAAGGCAATAATATTGGCACCACTGGCAACCTGGCCTGTGGCCGAAACCGGGTCGTAACCGGGGCTGTCCATATAAACCAGCCCGTGTTTGCGGACCGGCCAGGCATAGCCAATGGCATCGGAAACCGGTGCCCGGCCAGATTTGGCAACAGCACCCAGCGATTTTTCCAAAATGGTGGTCAGGCCACCCCGTTTGTTGCCCGGTGAGGGGTTGTTATCAAGGGTGGCATTGTTCTTTTCGGCGTAGTCTTTCCACCATTCGATCATTTCGGCGATGCGTGCGCCGGTTTGGGCGTCGGACCGTGCGATCAACAAATGTTCCGCGCCAAAAATTTCGGGTGTTTCCGACAAAAGGCTGGTGCCGCCAGCCGCCACCAAAAGGTCACTGGCAACGCCAAGGGCCGGGTTGGCCGACAAACCTGAAAACCCGTCGGACCCGCCACATTGCATGCCTAAAATCAGTTCGGATGCCGGGCAGGTTTCGCGCTGGTCCTGTGAGACGATTTTGGCAATGCCATCCAGAATTTCGACAGCCTTGCGCACGGCTGATGAGGACCCGGCAGCAGACTGAATGTTGAAACTGGCGTAGCGCGCGGCGTGTTCGGGATCTTCTATTTCGCCATAGGCGCTCAGCTGGTTAACTTCGCAGCCCAGGCCAACCAGCAACACACCGCCAAAATTGGCATGGTCGCGATAACCCGCAAGGGTGCGAACCAGAATGTCATATCCTTCGCCGTGATTGACCATGCCACAACCCTGATCATGCACAATCGGGGCAAAGCCGTCGATGCCGGGATATTTGGGCAACAGGGTGCGGGTCGCGGCCTCGGCAATGGCGCGGCAAACGGTGGCCGAACAGTTCACCGTTGAAACAATGCCAATATAATTGCGCGTGCCAACCCGGCCGTTTTTGCGGCGATAGCCCATAAAGGTATCGCGGGTCGGACGGGGCAGGGTGGGGGAAGTTGTTTCACCCGCGCCAAGGCGGGCATCGCCCATTGCCAGGTTGTGGCTATGAACCAGGCAACCGATGGCAATATCGGCGGTGGCAACACCAATAACCTGGCCGTATTTTACAATCTGTTCGCCTTGTTTGATGTTGCGGGCGGCAAATTTGTGGCCAGCGCCAATATCTTCGGCGGTGGTAACACCGGGCGATGATGTATCGCCTGCCAGCAGCGGCAGCAATGCAATCAGGACATTGTCGGTTTCGTTAAGTCGAAGGGCATTAATCTTCATGGTGCGGGAACCTTGTGGGTCATGGCGGCAAGGATTGGTTTTTTTGTTGTATCGCCGTGGCTTTGGGCCCAGTGGATAAAGCCCTGAATGCGGCGTTCTATTTTTTGGCGGTGGTTCTGGGCAATATCGGCCAGACGATGATCGAGAAACGGGTTGCGGAACCGGTCCAGTGTTGTTGCCAGATAGCTTCTGGCACGGTCTTCCATCCCGGCGGCGGCAAAACCGGGAATGACCTCGTTTTCATAAAGGTCGTTCAAGGCCGCCATGATTTGCGGGTCTTTAAGAAACTTAACGACTGACATTTCCGGATTGCTGCCCAGATGCTGCCACTGGTCTGCAAGCCATGTGTGCCCCAGATTAAGAATAAACAGTTTCAGGGCTTCGATATCGTCCAGTGTTTCCACCAGTTCAATCGCCGGGTGGGTGCAGGGTAAAACAAGCCCAGCTTGTTGTTCAACCGCCCACAGGGCATAGGGTTCGCAAACCGCACCTGCCGGTTCGATGGGTTCGGATACAATACGGTCAACCAGCGAGTTTGCCCAGATCACCCGGTGTTCCAGCCAGTCAAGGAAATCGCTGTCGTCATTGGCGCCAAGGGCCAGAATGCAGGAGCGCAAAACAGCCCCGTTCCCCGGCACAAGTTCCATCGGTAAAATCGTAATCGGCCGACCATGGGCCAGAAAACGTTCTTTTAACAACAAGCGCAATTTGGCCGGAAAGGACATCGCCTGGTCAAATTCGCGACCGGTGTCGGCAGGTTGCGGTGCATACCCGGCGTCGCCCGTGTTTGAGACGATATATTCGGCCTCGTTGACAACAATGGCGGCAATTTTCGGCCAGTCCGTTGCGGTCGACAGGGTGCGGGTAACAGATTTGACCTGTTGTTGACGATCAACAATCACGCCATTTTCCAGACCGCGCACATGCACAGGGTAACCCTCGTCGGCGGCCAGGGCGGCCAGCCGGTTCGCCCGGCTGGCATCACCGCTCGATTGCACCACGGTTATCGGGCCAACAGCCTGATTGTTGGCAAGGGCTTCGTCAACGAACAGGTCAAAATGGGCCTGCAAAAAACGGCTGGTGCCAAACTGAACAATCGGTGTGGGAAATTTAGCCGACATGAAGAACCGCTTTCACAATGTCTTCGCGGTTGTGAACCCATGCCGACAATTTCTCAACACCATCTTCAAAGGCGGCTTCGTGTGTGTTGAGCATATCAACCGGGACATCGCCGGCACGCATGTGAAACATGACCTTTTCAAAGTCTTCCTTCAGGGCGTTGCGGCTGCCCATCATTGTGGTTTCGCGTTTGTGAAATTCGGGATCGTCAATGCACAATTCGCCTTTAACCACACCGACCAGCACCAGGGTGCCGCCATGGGCAAGGTCATTGATGGCAACATTCATGGCCTTGATATTGCCCGTGGCATCAAAAACAGTTTCAAAGCCATCGGCAGGCAAATCGGCGGATGCATCGCCCACCAGCACCCCTTTTGATCCTTTGACCATGGCACATGCCCGGTCCAGTCGGGCCTGGCTGGTATCGCGAAGGGTTATTTCGGCCCCGGCAAAGCTGGCAAATAATGCCGCGCCAATGCCAATCGGGCCTGCGCCTACCACCAATGCCCTGGTCCCGGCCTGAATGCGCGACCGTGCAACGGCATGTGCGCCAATCGCCAAAAATTCAACCATCGCCGCATCGCGCGCGGTAAGGCCCGTGGCCGGGTACAGGTTGGATTCCGGCACGCAAATTTGATCGCACATGCCACCATCGCCATGAACACCCAATACCGAAATTGAACTGCAACAGTTTGGCTTGCCAATTTTGCAGGCATGGCAGGTGCCACAGGTAACATAGGGATTAACCACAACCAGATCGCCCACTGCGATGTCGCCGGTTGACGAGGCATCAAGGGCTGTGCCCGACAATTCGTGGCCCATGACCCGAGGATATTGCAAGAACGGATGCAGACCTTCCATGATGTGGTAGTCGGTGCCGCAAATGCCGATGCTGCGAATGGCGACCCGGATATGCCCCGGTTTTGCTTGCGGAAAGGGGGCTGTGCCGCTGGCAAGTTTGCCCGGTTCGACACATACGATTGTTTTCATCACGGTCATGGCTGTTTCCCTGTTTAGCAATGTTTCGGGTCTACACTGCCCAAATTGTATTTTCTACATAAAAAACAAGATGCATTTGCCGTCAACTGTTTTTTATGAATAAAATACTATCTGCATATGCAGGGTGCCCGACAAAGCGATTGCCTTTCATAAGAACAGGGGGCATTTTCAGTTCAAATCTGCGGGGAAACGGAAAAGACGTGGCGAAAACCAACCGGACATACAAGGAAACCTATAACGCCTGCCTCGACTATATTGTCTCGCTTGGCGACGGGGCTTGCCTGCCACCGGAAAAGGAAATGGCGACCAAATGGTCGATCAGTCGCAGTACGGTACGTGCGGTGCTGGACCATCTGGCGGAAGAAAACATCATCCATTGGAAAGGGCGCGAAAAAACCGTCCTGCGCTTGCCCGACAAGTCGGACTATTTTCAGGCCAGTGAAACCCGGCCCACGGCCGATCTGATCGAACCTGCCTTCATGCAATATATTGTGGGCGGGGATCTGGCACCGGGAACCGTGTTGCGCGAAAGCGAACTTGCCAAAAGTTTCGGGGTTAGCGCATCCTCGGTGCGGGAATATCTGATCCGGTTTTCACGCTTTGGCCTGATCGAGAAAAAACCCAATCGTTACTGGGTTCTAAACGGTTTCACCCGAGACTTTGCGATGGAACTGTTTGATGTGCGCGAGATGTTTGAATTGCGCGCTTTTGATGCCTTTGTGCAATTGCCCCGCAATCATTCAAGCTGGAAAAAGCTGGCGACATTGGGGGACGAACACCGATATTTGCAAGGCGACATTGATGGTCGCTATATGCAGTTTCCCAGGCTGGATGACCGATTCCACCGTTTGATCATTTCGACCTTTCATAATCGCTTTGCCGATGATTTTTATGATCTGGTGGCCCTGATTTTTCACTATCACTATCGCTGGAACAAAACCGGTGAAAAAGACCGCAACGCCGACGCCGTTGAAGAACATCTGCTGGTGATTGACGCGCTGGGGTCGGGGGATTTTGATGTGGGCCGGATCCGGTTTCGGGAACATCTGCAAACCGCACGGCGTACACTTCTGGCTTCCGTCAGCTGGGATTAAACCGCCCTGATCCGGGGCAGATATGTGCTCTGGTTGCGTGTCGGATGGCTCTTTTTGCTAAAAATGTTTTTATTCCATACAAAACATTTGACAAGGCGAAAGACCTGACTAAAAATGTCTTTTAACGATAAAAAACAATCAATGTAGGGAATGGCGTCCCGTCTTGTTACACGAGATCGAAAGGTTAAGGTTTGACTGATGCATCGCCTTTGGGTGTGCGCAAATCGTTAACCTGTTTGGTCGTGTTGCCATGTTTCCCGTTTGATTGATTTGAAATTAATGCCTGCCGGTTTTGGGGGTCGGTTTGTATCGACCAGAGCCAGACATTCAGGTCGATAGTCATAATTGGGAGAAATACGTCGTGAAATCTGAAAGGACCACGGAGCAGACGCCACCTGCGCGCGCGCATTCATCGTTCCTGTTCTGGATGAACATGTCGGGTGATGAGCGCAAGGACCTGGTGCAGAAATTCGCTGCTCTTTTCAGTCTGGTGGTTCTGATAATTGCGTTCTCGTTAACCAGCGACGCGTTTTTATCGCTTGGCAATGCCATGACGGTGTCGCTGCAAACCACATCCATTGCCTTTTTGGGCATCGGCGTGACGGTGGTGATCCTGACCGGCGGTATTGATCTGAGTGTCGGTTCCGTTCTGGCGCTTTCAGGTACGGTCGCCGGGCTTTTGGTCAAAGCGGGCTGGCCGGTTTATGCCGGTATGGGGGCCGGGGTGCTGGTTGGCACATTGTGCGGTGTTATCAATGGTCTGGTCGTTACCCGCCTTAAACTTGCACCGTTCATTGCGACGCTGGGGATGATGATGATCGCCCGCGGGGTCGCCTTGCAACTGACGGGGGCTGCCCCGGTGTCGCAATTGGGCGAGGCCTTTGGCGAACTTGGCAACGGGTCGTTTTTTCGCATGCTCGAAAAAGGGGCCAATGGGCTGCCGCATATGATTTTCCCCGGTATTCCCTATCCGGTGGTGCTCATGATCCTGACGGCGATTGTGGTGGCGTTTATTTTGCGCCGCCTGTCGATCGGGCGGCATGTTTATGCCGTTGGCTCTAACGAGGAAGCCTCTCGTCTTGCCGGTGTAAATGTCAATGGCACCAAAATGTTTGCCTATGCCACATCGGGGTTTCTGGCCGGGATCACGGGGATTATTCTGATGTCCCGTCTGGTCACAGCCCAGCCCAATGAAGGTGTCATGTACGAACTTGATGCCATTGCTGCTGCCGTGATTGGTGGAACGTCGCTCATGGGCGGTATCGGAACGATTTCGGGCACCATGATCGGGGCCTTTGTTATTGGAATTTTGCGTAACGGACTGAATATGAACGGTGTTTCATCGTTTATTCAGCAAATCATCATCGGGTGCGTGATTATCGGAACGGTTTATGTCGATAACCTGCGCAATCGTCGATAAGCGTTTTAAATTAATCAAAAATCAAATCAGTGGAGGAACCAAGTCGTGAAAAAAGTAATGTTAGGTGCCGTTGTCGCATTGGTCGGGATGACCAGCCTCGCCATGGCGCAAAGCAATGAAATTGCTGTTATTGTTAAAACCACCAGCTCCAATTACTGGCAGAATGTGCACAAGGGTGCGCAAAGTGCGATTGGCAAGCTTGATGGCTATGAAATGTCCTTTCAGGGCCCGGCAACGGAATCGGCTGTGGCCGACGAAGTCAACATGGTGCAGAACGCAATTAACCGCAAAGTGGCGGGCATTGTTCTTGCGCCGTCTGACCCCGACGCCCTGGTGCCTTCGGTTAAAAAAGCCTATGAAAACGGTATTCCGGTTGTCATTGTCGACTCATCGCTTTCCGATGCAGGCAAGGAATATTACCAGGCATTTCTGTCAACCGACAACCGCAAGGCGGGCGAACTTTGCGCGCAGAAAATGATCGAAAAGGTCGGTAAAACCGGCAAAATCGCCATCATGTCCTATGTGGCGGGAGTTGGGTCGGAAATTGGCCGTGTTGGCGGTTTTACCGACTATATCAAAGCCAATTCTGATCTGGAAATTGTTGGTCCGTTCTATTCGGAATCGCAAATGGCCAAGGCTTTGAACCAGACCACCGACATTCTGGCCGCTAACCCCGATCTGAAAGGCATCTTTGGTGCCAACGAGCCGACCGCGATTGGCATGGGCCGCGCCATTGTTCAGGCCGGTAAAAAGGGCCAGCTTGTTGCCATCGGCTTTGACGGCAACGAAGACCTGCAAGGCTTTGTGCGTGATGGAACTCTTGATGCCATTGCGGTTCAGGGGTCCTATCAGATGGGTGAAAAAGGCATTGAAACCATTGCAGCCCTGCTGAAAGGCGACAAGGTTGAACCCTTCATCAATACCGGTGTGGTCCTGGTGACCAAGGACAATATCGACGCCGACGAAGCCCAGAACGTTCTGTATTAATACTAATACCAGCCACGTAAGAGATGCTGCGGTGGGGGCCGCCGCAGCATTCTTTTGATGTGATGTGAGGAGAAGATCGGATGAATGCCGTCACCCCTGTTGTTGAAATGAACAACATCGTCAAACGATTTGGCGGGATCCATGCTGTCGAAGATGTTTCGTTAACCCTGTATCCGGGCGAGGTGGTCGGGGTGCTGGGCCATAATGGTGCAGGCAAGTCCTGCTTGATGAAAATCCTGTCCGGCGCAATGGGGTATGATTCCGGCGAGATCAAAATTCAGGGCGACGCTGTTGAAATGTCCAGCCCGATTGATGCGCGCCATTGTGGCATTGAAACCATTTATCAGACGCTGGCGCTGGCCGACCATCTGAATGCGCCCGCCAACCTGTTTTTGGGGCGCGAGCTTAAAACCCGGTTCGGGATGCTTGATGACCGCAAAATGGAAGAAGAAACCCGCAAGGCTCTGCGCAGTCTGAACCCCAATTTTAAAAACATTGCCGAAGCCGTCATGAACATGTCGGGCGGACAACGCCAGGTTATCGCCATTGCCCGCGCCATTTATTTTAATGCCCGCATCGTGATCATGGACGAACCAACAGCCGCCCTTGGCCCGTCGGAAACCGCGATGGTCGCAGAACTGATCGAGAAATTGCGTGAAAAAGGCATCGGCATTTTTCTGATCAGCCACGATATGGATGACGTTTGCGATCTGTGCGACCGCATCGTGGTGATGAAAAATGGCCGCAAGGTTGGTGAACACCAGGTTGGCGAAGTGAATAAAGACGATATTCTCAGCCTGATTATCAAGGGCGCATTGCCCGATAATTGGGTGCCGCGCAATTGCGCTCCGGCCTGATGCGTTTTTACGCCTGATACCAACTTCTGCTGATCAAAATCGATCACATCCTCCTCCATCGGCGGGCGGGTCACCCTTGGCAATCGTTCCACATGCCACGCGGTGCCAACGCGCTTGCCCAGTTCACAAATGGCGGTCTTCGGGCCGCCGTTTTTGTTTGATCGATTGGAAATGTTAAAATTTCAATCAAAATTGAAATTCTTGTGTTGTTCTATACCAATGTATGTATAAGCATCATGCATACATTGGTATAGATTTGGGCCGCGCGATAGAACGCGTGGTCCTCTATTCTTGTTCTTGGGGGAACCAAAATGATTAAGTCTCTTGCTGTTTCTGGTTTGCGCTGGAAGCTTCTGATGGGGGCGTCGCTGGTTGCGATCAGCGCTATGTCTGGTCCCGTATTGGCCGTACCCGCCTGTGGATCGGTCGGCGGGGGTGCCAACATCGGTGGCTCGGAAACATGTCAGGAATGGACCGACGGTAGCTTTTCTGTCGGAACTACCGGTTCTATCATATCTGCCGATACTGATTTTGCGGCCGTAAGCATTGCCGGTGGCTTCAGTGTGGGTGATCTTTCAAATGCCGGAACAATTGCACATACCGGCTTTAAGGATGCGATTGATAACCTTGGTACAATCGGGACGATCACAAACAGCGGAACCATTTCGGCTGGCGCATACGGGATACTTAATCACAGCTCCGGCGGAAATTCCGGGAAAATAACTCTGATTGACAATTCCGGGCTTATCTCTGGTTCTCACGGGATAGAGAATTATGCATCCATTGGAACGATCAAAAACAGCGGCACCATTAAAGCTACTGCTTTTGCCATTTTTAGTAAATCCGATACGGGACTGATAATTGAAAATAGCGGCACGATTGCGGGCAATATTGGCTATGGTGCAAACGATTCTGCTACCGGCCAAATTACCATTTCAGGCGGTGCCGATGATACGCATTATGGTGTTTTGACTGGCAAGGATGCCACCACGGAAGGCAGCGACAGTGTGGGGTTCATCAGGCATAATTCTGGTGATCTTCATTTTGGGTCCGGTTATTTGCTTTTGAACGACAAGATTGATGTCACTGATCATTCGGTCATCAACTCCGCGGCCACCCTTAAACTGGTGAATACGGTTTCCATCACGGGTAACTATACCCAGACTGGCGGCGGGCTGGTGGTGCAGGCGGCAACTGCGTCGAACTTCGGGTCGCTTGCGGTTTCGGGTAATGCGGCGATCAGCAATACCACTCTGGTCATGTCGGGCAATGATATGAAGGTGGGCGAGACCTATACCATTGTTGGCGCAGGCGGCACCGGAACCTATGCGATTACCAAGGCGTCGGTTGTTGGTACGTCGGGCCTGGGGGCGACCACGGCAACAGTTGGCAAAGATCTTGTTGTGACGATAACGGATAAAGCAAACGGCTATAAGGTTATTGGTACGCCGTCAGGTTCCGTTGGGTCATCGTTTGGGGCGACGCTGGACAAAATCAATAACAGTTCTTCAACACAGGCGGTTGCCTTCCAGAACAATGTTCTGGCAGCGATTAACAGTTTGCCTTCAAGTCAGCAGGGATCGGCGATTAAAAAGCTGGCCCCGGCCAGTGCGGCCAATAATGTGCAGGTTCTTAATCAGGCCAGCGCCATTGTGCAAACTGCCATTCAGGGCCGCCAGCTTTTGGCAATGTCGGGCGGCAGCGATGCCACAACCGGTATTGCCGCCGGGGAGGATGTAAAATACAGCACGCTTTGGGGCCAGGTTCTGGGCGGATCGGCGCATATGGAAGGCAATTCGGATCAGGATGGCTTTAGCAGCAAAAGTTTTGGCTTAACCACCGGGTTTGATCATTTGGTCACCCCGGACCTGTTGGCGGGTGCCGCTGTTAGCTGGCTGCGCAGTTGGACCGATGGCAGCAATGCATCAAGCGGATCATCAAATAAAATCGATAGCTATCAGGTAACCTTGTATGGCAGCTGGCGGCAGGATCGTTTGTCGGTGGATGGTCAATTGGGGGCGGGTTGGAACCATTTTGACCAGAAACGCCAGATCGACTTTTTGGGCAGTACCGCCAGTGCCGATTATGATGGCCAGCAATATTCCGCCAGCAGCCGGGTCGGCTATGATTTTGCCCTTGGCGACAGTACAACCCTGACCCCGTTTGCCGGTCTGCGCTGGATTCATGCGCGCAATGACTCTTATGACGAAACCGGGGCGGGATCGGCCAATAATTCGATTGATAACCTCAATACCGATAGCGTCACCCATGAAATCGGGGCGAAAGCCGCGTGGCAGTTTGATACGGGCCTTGGCATGGTTTCACCGGAAGTTTCCGCCGCGTGGGTGCATGATTATACCAGCAGCGCAATTGACACCACCGGTCGCATTGGCGGCACGGCATTTTCGGTGCAAAGCGAACGCCTGCCGTCAGACGGTGCGCGAATTGGTATTGCCGTCGGGCTTGATGCCTTTGCCAGCGGCAGCCTGCGGGTGACCTATGACGGTGAATTGCGCGCGGGCTATCAAAGCCAGACGGCAACCGTGCGGGCCGACTGGGATTTCTAGATTGATATTATAGCAATCAACAAAACGGCGGCCTTTGGGTCGCCGTTTTTACTTGAACATTGATCGGTTATCGCGACAGTGTTGCCCAGGTTTGGAGTGCTTTGCGGTCCGTGCGAATATTTTATCGATATTGCCAAAATACAGGGTTGCCCGATGACGAAACGAACAAAAGCAAAAGCAAAATCGGCCGCTGCAAACGGTGCGTCGGGGGATTTGACCGTTCCACAGGCGATTGAGCGGGCCTATGCCCACTGGAATGCCGGGCAAGCCCAACAGGCAGAGGTTTTGGCCCGCCGGGTGTTGGCAGTGTCGCCCGCGCAGATTGAGTGTTTGCATTTGCTGGGCCTGATGGCCCATGCCTATGACAAGATTGACATGGCACTGGATTATATGCGCCAGGCCTGCGGCTTTTCGTATTCTCCGGGGGGATATTTTAGCAATTATGCCGAAATGTGCCGCCAGAACAGATTATTGGGCGAAGCTGAAAAAGCAGGGCGCACTGCCGTTGAACGATCACCGGAAATGGTGGGGGCCTGGAATAATCTGGGGATTATTTTGCAGGAGGCGGGGAAGCTTGAAGAAAGCATTACCTGTTTACGCAAGGTGGTTGCATTGGAGCCGGAAAACCCGGAAGCCTGTAATAATCTGGCCAATACATTGTTGCTGACAGCGCATTTTGACGAGGCACAGCGTTTTTATGAAATGGCGCTGGAGCTTCATCCCCGATATGCCGAGGCCAACAGCAATTTGGCACATCTTTTGATGAAGCAGGGCAAGTTTGATGCCGCAGAAACATATGCCCGGCGTGCGATTGATGTTAATCCCCAACTGGTGACGGCGTATCTTAATCTTGTCGAAATTGCCATTGAGCGCCAGCAGTTTGGGCAGGCGATGCAGCACCTTGATGCCGTGATGCGGTTCGCACCTGAACATCCATCGGCGTTGGCAGCACGCGCCACGGTGTTGCATCGCCGAGGAGAGTTTGACGATGCTTTGATCGCCGCGACGGCGGCGGTGAAGTTTGCGCCCGAAAGTGCCCAGGCTCACAATATATTAGGTAAGACGCAGCAGGCCCTTAACCTGTTTGAAGATGCCAAAAAATCTTTTGCGCGCGCCCAGGCCTTGCCGGGGCTTGAGCGCAATAGTGCGCGGATTAATCTGGCTGAAATGTATGCTGCCCGAAATGACAAGCCTGCCGCAATAGCCATGTTGACGGAAGTTGTTTCAGGTGATCCGCAAAATATTATGGCCTGGGGGCAACTGGCCGATATCAAGAAATTCAGTGCGGGTGATCCCGACCTTGAAGCGTTGAAAAAACTCTATGCAGAAAAAAGCGCGGAGCTGGGTCTGTTTGCTCGGATGGCACTTTGTTTTGCGTTGGGGAAAGCGTTTCTCGATGTGGGCGATGGGGACAATGCCTTTGGTTACCTAGGGGAAGGCAATCGCTTGAAACGCGAAACATTTGACTATGACGGGGCGCAAACCCGGCAGTGGTTGCAATCGCTTTCCGGGCGCTTTTCCCGCGACTGGATCAATGATCGTGCCGGGATGGGGGAACCGTCCGATATGCCGGTTTTTGTCGTCGGGATGCCGCGTTCGGGCACAACCCTGATCGAACAGATATTGGGCGCGCATCCCGATATTTATCCGGCGGGTGAGCTGCATTATATTAGTAATTTTGTGGAAAATATTGACCAGGCGACGCGGCAGGGTGAAAATGCCGAAACGGAAGATCTGGCAGCGATGGCGGCGCAATATCTGGCGAAAGTTGCGCCACTGGCCGAAGGCAGGTCGCATATTATTGATAAAATGCCGGCCAATTTTATCCATCTTGGCTGGATCCATGCAATGTTCCCCAATGCCCGGATCATTCATTGTCGGCGCGACCCGGTTGATACATGCCTGTCGTGCTATAGCAAGCTGTTTGGCGCGGAACAGTCTTTTACCTATGATCTGGCGGAACTGGGTCAGTTTTATTTGGGGTATCGCGACCTGATGGCGCATTGGCGTGATGTTTTACCCGCTAATCGTTTTATCGAGGTCGATTACGAGGCCGTGGTTGCCAATTGTGAAACAGAAGCCCGGCGCTTGATCGATTTTATTGGCGTGCCGTGGGACGATGCGTGCCTGGCGTTTCATCAATCAAGTCGCCCTGTCCGCACGGCCAGCGTTAACCAGATTCGTGAACCTTTATATAAAACCTCGGTCGGGCGTTGGCGGCCTTATGCCAAACATTTAATGCCGCTGCTTGACGCACTGGGTATGGATGAATAACGCAATAGGTAGGGCGTGTAACCGGGACGATTGCGGCCTCACCTTACCAGCTGGGAATTGTTTTTAAGTCCTGCCGGGTGCTTAAGTGTGGCCAGTCCCGCGCCCAGCAACAAAAATGATCATACGAGGCGACGGTAATGTGGGAGACCGGTGTGTTTGTGGGCAATTTTGCCATGAAGGCCCGGGTCACTTCCGGGCCGACGGTGGTGTCTTTGCCACCAGAAAAATGAACCTGCGGCAGTTGCCCAAGGCTGGCGGCAAAATCGGCCGGGTCAAGCGAACCGGTAAGCGGTGAAACTCCGGCGCGGTCGGTCCAGAACCGGGTATCGAGGTTAGCAACAACCGTAACAATACCGGCAACATCGTCGCGCTGGGCTGCCAACAACGCGGCCAGTGCGCCGCCACCAGAATAGCCGATCAGAACCAGCTTTTGGGCGTCTAGTTTATCTTTGAACAGATCCAGTGCCGTATCAAGGCTTGCGACAATTTCCGGGGCGTATCGCTTGAGCGTCCAGTAAGGGCGGGCGCAGTTGCGACCATGATCAGGCATGACATATTGACAGGGGCGGGCCAGATACAAAACCGGGTCATTGTGCTGATCGGCAATCGCCATGCGAAGGGCAACAGGGTTGGTTGGTGTCGGGTTGGGCGAGGGTCGGCTGGGCGTGATATAGGCCAGCCCGTCACCTTCAAGATAGACAAACAGGGTTTTTTCGGGCTGATCGGATGAGGAGGCGGGCACAGGTGGTGATTGCCGCCAGGATGCGGCAATGTCAAAATTCCCGGCTGGGACAATGGCGGATGACCAGCCCGCTGCGCTGGTCAAGTCATCTCGCACGGCGTTGCGATTGAGGTTGGTGCTACAGGCCACAAGCAGCATGCCGAAAAAGAGCAAGAAAAAGACCCGGATTGTTTTCATGGGCGGAGCTTTGCCAGTTCGTCGGCCATTTCGTGGACGACATTGTTCCAGTTTTCGTGCGTGGCCTGGCGAAACAGCCGTACACTGGGATACCACGGCGTATCATTGCGATCGAGAAGCCAGCGCCAATCGGGTAACTTGGGCAACATGACCCATGCCGGGCGGCCCAGCCCACCGGCCAGATGAACTGGCGAACTGTCGACCGAAATCAGCAGGTCGGCAATGGTGATAATGGCAGCGGTATCTTCGAAATCGCTGATTTCTGGGCTAAGATTGACCAGGTTCATGCCAGCGGGCGGTGTGGCGGCATCTTCGGCACGGTCGCCTTTTTGCACCGATAAAAACGTGACGGCTTCGTTGGCCAGCGGGGCCAGGGTTTCGAGCGACATGGAGCGACGGGCGTCGTTAAAATGGGTTGGTCGCCCGGCCCATACCAGAGCCACCAGCGGACGCGGCAGGTTGGCCAGCCGTTTGCGCCATTTGTGCACCCGTGCGGGATCGGCCGAAAGATAGGGCATGGGGCCGGGTAAATCGGACAGTTTCAGGTCTGTTACCTGGGGCAGCGTCATCATTTGGCAGTGCATATCGAAGGGCGGCGGCAGGTCGCCCTGATGGACGATTTTGTCGATGCCGCGCATGCGCTTGGCAAAGCCGGCCTGTTTCTGGCGGATTTGCAGAATAATTTTCGCTTTGCTGCGTTCTTTTACCCACGGCACCATGCGCAAAAACTGGAACGTATCGCCAAAACCTTGCTCGTCATGAATAAGCAGGGTTTTGTCGCGCATCATGCGGCCGTCCCAAACCGGTTTTTGCACCTTGCGATCAAGAATTTTGGTGTGATCAAGGCTGTAACGATAATGATATTCCCGCCAGCCTCGTTCAAAATCACCCAGCAGCAACAAAACCTCGGACAGGTCGAACCTTAAATCCAGATTGCCTGGCGCGTGCTGAACCAGCATATCAAGAACATCGAGCGCCTCGCGGGCTTTGCCTTGCTGTCGCAGGATCGCAACCAGCAGGCGCCATTGCCCAAGCTGCCCGCCATTTGCCAGCAAGGCACGGGTGAGTTCCTCAGCTTTTTCGTAGTCGGCGGCATCAAATGCGGCGCGGGCCTCACATTCGGTCTGCTCGGGTGTCATCGGGGTCATCAGAATCGCTGGGCCTTGCCGTGCTATGGGTGTGTTCATACAGGTAGTTTTGAAGCATTTTCGTATCATTATCAACAATACCCGCATTGGCCGATACGACTTTTGCGCAACTGAAACGAACTTGCCGGATGGAGCGCCTGGGGGGGATAGTGCGGATACCAAAATGGCGGTTTGGTTTTGTTTGTTGTGCGCGCGGTGCAACCGGGTATCGAACAGTTTGATCAAAAATTGGAAGAAACCGCATTTTCGTTCGGACCTCAAATTGTAAGTTTTTGGGGTCGCGTAAACGCTTCGATTTCCGATAACCGTTTATTCGATATTCGTTTCTTTATAATTAAATTACTGATTATAAATATTTATTTTGTAAAATTTGTTATTTTTGAAGAGGCAATAGCACGGCGCGGCTTGTGCGCAAAAAAAGGCCACCCGGCTGGCGGTTATGCCGGGTGGCTGAAAAAGGCTAGGCCGTATCAGGAAGAAAGACTTACTTCTTTTGCAGCTTTGCCTGTTCAAGTGACCAATATTCCATATCAAACAGATCAGCCTCGTTGATGGGCCGGAACGTGCCGATCTTTTCAGCAGCGTTGATGATGCGGGCCGTTTGTTCGCCCAGATCACCGGCAATGGCTGCGGCTTTTGCATCCTTGCCCAAACCCACCAGACCGATATTTCTGATCAGGACAACACGGGGCCAAGGGTCCAACTGCACTTTGGGTTCGCGGGCATTGGGTGCATTGCGATTGAAATAGGCACTGTATTTTTCCTGATAATCATCAATTGCGGCCAAAATAGTGCTTTCGTCGGCATCGGCATCAATAATCATGGGAAACGGTTTAATCCGGATAACATGGTCCGGTGTCGCTGTGCCGCGTTGGGCGATTTCTTCAAGCGCCGGGTTTTTCAGATACGCCCGGATCGCGGGGGTGCTGCGGAAATCCAGTGCAATATTGTTGGCAAATGGTGACGCCCCCTTTTGCAAGGCGCTTGCCAGTCTGCTTTCAATGGCCGGGTCCAACAGGGTGTCGGACTGTTCCGGACCGGGCAGGGCAATGTCCTTGGCGGCAATATAGTCTTCGGCTTCTGTCACAAAATCGATCATGCGATCATAGGATTCTTTTGCTGTGGTGCCAAAGGTGAACAAACCGTGGTTCTTAAGCCACAACCCCTGGCAGTCGGGGAACTGGTCAAACAGGTCGGCCCCGGCGATGGATAAATCATATCCCGGCATCACATAGGGTAAAAATGCCAGCCGGTCGCCGTAAATCTCGCGCATGATCTGTTCGGAATTGTCCTGATCGGCCAGTACCAGCACGGCGGTGGAATGGGTGTGATCAACAAATGTGTCGGGCAGGTAGGCATGCAACAATGCCTCGACCGACGGGTTTGGTGCATTGGCATCCAGCAAATTGCGGCGCAGCAAGGCAACCATTTCAGGGTCGGTCAGTTTGCCTGCATGGCGGGCATCGTAAAGCGGTTGTAAATAAACGCCAGGCAAGCCCGGTGCCTTGATGGTTTCAAGGTCCCAGCCACTGCCTTTGACATGGATGATCCGGGTGCCGTCATCCTGTGTGATCTTGACCGATGTATTCCCGCCGCCATGCAATACAAGGTCGGGCACCTGGCCGATAATACGCGATGTGTAAACCCGAAGGCCAAGATCTGCGGGTTGGCCCTGTTTTACAGCCTGATCGATATAAGATTGGGCGTCCTGATCGTTCCAAAGGTTTTTCATGGGCCGTTTCCGTCAATTTGAATGCAAAAATAAAACTGATTAATAAATAGGGGTGGCGCGACACCGAGGGAGGGCGGTGCCGCACCGTGATTTCCGAATTCAGCGATCAGAAATCAAAATCGTCGATATTGGCTTTGGTAAAGACAGTCCGCTTGGGCAGCAAAATGATGCCGTTGCCTTTGGCTTCATAGTCATAGCCCTGAACGCTGTTGGGCGAAACTTCAACCGTGCCAACACCGGGAATGTCAAGCGTGTCGCCAACATTCATCGGGCCGTTTTTCAACACATGGTCCGCAACATAAACGGCGATTTTGCCCTGTTGGGTCACATCCCACAGGCCAAAGCGTTCCACCGTGCCGCGTTTGACATAGGGGCGCATGACATTCGGGGTGCTAAAGCCAACAATGGCAACTTTGCCCGCACGATCCAGGTTTTCAGCCGCCTGTGCTGCTGCCGGAAGGGCATTTGCATCGGGGGCAATAATCGCATCAAGGTCCGGGTAAGCCTTCAGGATGCTTTCGGCAGTCTGAAGTGATTTCTGGGCATCGTTATAGCCATACTGGGTAGTGACAATTTCCCAGCCCGGATGTTCTTTGGCAATTTTTGTCTTGGCGGCATTGGCCCAGGCGTTCTGGTCGGTCACGGTCGGGCTGGAATAAAAAAAGGCGACCTTGGCCTTTTCCTTTTTAATGCCGTCATTGGCCATATCCACCAGCAGGCCGCCAAGCTGTTCCGGGGTGCCCTGATTGATGTAATAGCTGCGGCATTCCGGCTTCACATCGCTGTCCCAGGTCATGACCAGCACATCGCGTTTCATTGCGCGCTGCAATGCTGGGCACAGGCCATCGGGTGACACCGATGACAGGATGATGGCATTGTAACCCTGATTGACAAAGTTGTTCACAAACTGAACCTGGCCGGAAACGCTTGGTTCGGTCGGGCCATCGTAGGTTACCTTGTCGTTCAGTTCCTTACCGGCCGCCAGCGCACCGTTACCGCCACTGGTGAAAAAGCCAACGCCGACCAGCTTGGGAATAAAGGCAATCTGGTTTTCAGCAAGGGCAGGGGTCGCTGCTGCAATGATCGACCCCGTGATCGCTGCGGCGATAGTCCATTTAAATTGACGTCCAAACATGTCGTTCCTCCTCATGATGCTGCGCGTTTCCGGTTCGTCGCCATTATTCGCGCAGCGACAAAGCTGGTAAGCACTGCACTTCCGTGGCGCAATGCTACCGCAACCACCAGCAACGCCCCGGAGAGCGCGCTGGAAATCTGACTGGGAACCCCGCTCATTTGCAGGCCCTGCTGCAAATAGCCAATGACCAATGTGGCCAAAAGGGTGCCGATAATAGATCCTTGTCCGCCGTAAATTGATGCCCCGCCCAAAACGGCGGCGGTAATGGCTGGCAACAATGTTGCCGTGCCCAGGTCGACCCGTGCTGACCCGAAATAGGCGGACAAAACCAGCCCCGCCACAGCGGCAAATATGCCGGTCATGACATAGGTGATGGTTTGAACGGTGCGAATGGGCAGGCCGCTATAGCGTGCGGCATGTTCGCTTAGTCCGCATAAAAATACGGCCCGGCCAAAACGCGAAAAATGCAGGATGACAAACAGAATGACGGCTTCAACCAGCAACACCACAAACGGTGCAGGCAGGCTGGCCAGGTCAAGATAGGCAAAGCCGGTAAAGCTGTCGGGAAAATTGCCAATTCCTTCATAGCCACTTGCCCCCACCACGCCAGACAGAACCGTGGCCGCCCCGCTAAACAAATACATGCTGCCCAGTGTGACGACCAATGGCTGAATGCGCGAAATATGGATGATGCTGGCATTAAACAGCCCGGCAATGCCGCCAGCGGCAAGCGAAGCGGCAATACAAACCGGCAATGGCAGGCCAAAAAAATTGGCGATGCCAAAAATGATCGCGCACAGACCAATGGTCGATGCAAAGGACACGTCAATGCCCCCGGCAATGATCACGATGGTCAGCGGCAGGGCGACAATGCCGATCTGGGCAAAATCGCTGGTGCTGTAAAGCAGGTTGGACAGGTTTAAAAACCGTGGATTGATGGCACCAAAAATGGCGAACTCGGCAATCAGCATGGCAAATAATGCCATTTCCCAGTGCAGAAAAATACGTTTCATTGGGTGTTCTCCTGCGCAGGTTTTGGTGTGCTGCTTGCGATTTTACGGGCGGAGGTTGCGGTTGATGTTGGTGCGGGAGCATGAACGCCGTAGCGTTTGGCGCGAATGGCTTTTTCAACGGCAATGCGCACGCGACCATCAAGCAACAGCACCAAAAGAAGCACGGCACCGCCGATAAAATCGTTCCAGAAAGCCGGTATTTTTAAAAAAACCAGCGCACTGTCGATGGAGGTCATAAAAATAACGCCAACAAAAACACCCGGAACCGATCCACTGCCGCCCAGCAGGCTAACCCCGCCCAAAACATTGGCGGCAATGGCTTTTAGCTCCACGCCATTTCCGGCCTGATTGGGGATAAAGCCAATTTGTGCGGCAAATATGATCCCGGCCAGGGCGGCCAGGGTGCCCGCGGCGACAAAGGCGCTGATTTGCACCAGATGAACCCGAATACCCAGATGCCGTGCCGCTTCGCGGTTATCGCCAACCGCATAAAAATAGCGGCCAAAACGGGTATATCGGGTGAACGCCCAAACCCCGACAAAGGCAATCGCCACGACCACCGTCAGCACCGAAATACCAATGCTGCCGTTTTCTGCCAGAAATTTGAGCGATTGCGGCAGTTCCTCGATCCATTTGCCACCTGTCAGGATCAACATGATGCCGCGAAACAGGCCCAGCGTGCCCAGGGTGGCAATGATTGACGGCACATTGAAAAAGGTGACCAGCAGGCCGTTAACCAGTCCGGCCAAGGCGCCGCACAGCAAGCAAATGATAATGGCGGGAACCAGGCCAACATTATCATTGAGCAACAAGCCAAGGATAACGGCACTTAAACCCAGAACCGACCCGCATGAGACGTCGATATTACGGGTCAAAATCACCAGCATTGTGCCAAGGGCAACGGTCATCAAGACAAGGCTGTTTGATGTAATCACCGATGCGGTTGATAGCGACAGATAACCGGGGGCGGCCATCCCGATCAGGATAAAGGCAAGTACTGTGACACCAAAAAGCGTCGCAACACGGTTGCGGGCAAAAAAATCAAGCATGGATTGCCGCTCCGGATTCAAAGGCTAAAAGAGCAATGGCATCAACATTGATGTCGCGGGTGGAAAGTTCACCGCATTGATGGCCATGGGCCATAACGACAACACGGTCGGCAAGCTGTTCAATTTCGTCAAAATCCGACGAAATCAGCAAAACGCCCATGCCCTTTTCCGCCAATTGATGGATCAGGCGGTAGATGTCGTGACGTGCAGCGACATCAACGCCGCGTGTCGGTTCATCTAGGATCAGCACGCGCGGGTTTGCCGCTAGGCATTTTGCCAGCAACACCTTTTGCTGATTGCCGCCCGAAAGCCGACCGGCAGATTGCCCGGGGCCGTCACATTTAATGCCCAGGGCATCGCGAAATTCCGAAAATTCACCGGTCTCTCGGTGCGATTTGGGGAAAAATCCCAGCCGGTGCATGGTATAACCCGACATGTTCCAGGTCAGCGATGCTTCTAAAAACAGGCCATTTTGCTGGCGGTCTTCGGGCAGGTAAACCAGCCCTGCATCCACACAATGGCGTGGCGATCGTTTGATCAGGTCCTGGCCTAAAAGCTGTACCGTGCCACCATTTGAGGGGCGCAAGCCAAACAGGGTTTCGGCCAGTTCTGATCGCCCGGCACCCACAACGCCGGCAAGGCCAACAATTTCACCGGCCCGAACATCAAATGAAATGTCGCTAAACCCTTCGCCGCTAAACCCGTTCAGTTCAAGAACGCGGTCGCTGACGCTGAAATCTGTCTGGTGTTGGCGGCGTCCAGGGTTGGCTATCGGGTTGTTTGTCGCGGCCTTCGTCATGGCCTCGACAATTTGCTGGTCGTCATATTCATCAAGGGTGCCGTAGAGAACGATGGCACCGTCGCGCAACACACTGATCACGTCGCAAATTTCACGAATTTCGCGCAGTTTATGCGAAATAAAGAAAATGCCCACACCTTGCGCCTGAAGCTGTCGCACCCGGTCAAACAGGGCGTTGGCTTCGTGGGGGGTTAAGGCCGATGTGGGTTCGTCCAAAATCAAGACCCGCGCCTTGCGCACAAGGCCGCGCAAAATTTCAACAATTTGCCGGTCTGCAATCTCAAGGGTTGCGGCCTGGGCGTCCAGGTCCAGCTTGACGGCCAGGTCGGCAACCAGCTTTTCAATGTCGCTGCGCAATGATTTGGCCGTGGCGCGCAAACCAAGGCATATATTTTCCAGGACCGACTGGTTGGGTAATATCTGCGCTTCCTGGGGCACCAGATAAAGCCCCAGCGCCTGTGCTGCGGCCGGGGACGCCGTGGTCAGGGTTTGGCCGTTGATCTCGATACTGCCCGATTCCGGGTTAACCAGACCCGCAATCGATTTCATAAGGGTTGATTTGCCAGCACCATTCCCGCCCAGCAAGGCGTGAACCTGTCCGGGCAGAAGGGTGATATCAACCCCTTTTAAAACCGCCGTTCCACCATATGATTTCCATATGTCGTTAACATGGACGGCTGCGGCGTCGTTACTGTTACGTTCCATCCCTGGCAACCTGTTCATTTGTTATTGTTTAAAACATGTGATCACATTGGCGAATTGTCGTCAACATGATTTATCGATCAATATTATTGTGCGCTGCGGCATTATTTGGCGATAATTTGCGGAAATTCTCTTATTTGGGGCCAAGCTGAATTTTGAGATCGGAACGGTTGACGTGATCAGTTGTTTAATGAATAATCATTTGAACAACAAATACGAAGCTGGGATGGCGTTCATGGTGTCGGGAAATACAGACTGGAGCTATGCAGATACGGAAGAGGAAACTTTGACCCGCATTGCATGGTATTATTATAATGATGGTCTGACCCAGGGCGAGATTGGCGAAAAGCTGGGGCTTTCACGTATTAAAGTTTCGCGGATGCTTGAAAGCGGTCGTCGCACCGGGATCATACAGGTGCGGATTAATTCCCGTCATCAAGGGTGTCTGGAATATGAACAACGCCTGCAAAGTTATTGGGGTCTGCGCGAAGTGCGCGTCATTCCCGATCTTGACGGCAGTGATCTTTGTGAACGGTTGGGGCAGGCAGCAGCACAGTTTTTAATGCAGCGTCTGCGCGCCGATGACCTTCTGGCCGTGGGCTGGGGGGCAACGGTCAGCCATACCATCCAGCGGCTTGGGCATATGGCCAATGAACGCAATGTGTCGCTGGTCAGTTTAACGGGTGGTGTTGCCACCTATGTTGATGGCATGCGGACGGCAAACTGGGGCAGCAGTGTTCATCTGGTGCCAGCGCCGCTTGTGGTTTCCGATCAGCATGTTGCATCTGCCCTGATGGCCGAGCCGGGCATTGCCGTCGTGCTCGAAATGGCCCTGAATGCTGCCTATCAGTTGGTGGGGATCGGCGAATTGAATGCCGATTCAACTGTGGTGCGCAGCGGGTATATCACCCCGGGCGAGGTGGAGCCGTTGCGGCGCAAGGGGGCTGTTGGCGATATTCTGTGTCAGTTTTTTGACGAAAATGGCGTTTCACTTGATTTGCCATTGCATCAGCGTGTGGTGGGGGCCCGGCTCGATGCACTGTCAAGGTCGGATAACGTGATTGCGGCAGCAGGCGGCTTGTCCAAGGTGCGCGCTATTCAATCGGCCCTAAAAGGAAAATATGTCGACATCCTGATAACGGATGAAAAGACAGCCGAAAAACTGTTGGAGGAAATCTAGGAAATGGCAACAGGCGATTATCTTTTGGCCATTGATGCCGGAACCGGCAGTGGTCGCGCGGTGGTGTTTGACCGTGATGGTCAGCAATTAGGTGCGACCCAGCGCGAATGGTGGCACAAAACAGATCCGCGCTATCCAGGCTCGATGGATTTTGACGTCGAAGGTAACTGGGCGCTTTTGTGCGACTGTATTAAAGGGGCGCTTGATCAGGCCGGGATTACAGGGGCCGATATTGCCGCTGTCAGTGCAACCAGCATGCGGGAGGCTTTTGTCGCCTTTGACCGCAACGGCACCGAAATTTGGGCCTGTGCCAATGTCGATGGCCGTGCGGTTGACCAGGTTCGCCAGTTAAAGGCCGATTATCCCGGTGTCGAACAGGACCTTTATCGTAAAACCGGGCAAACTTTTGCCTTGGGCGCCTTGCCGCGTGTGTTGTGGTTAAAACAGCAAATGCCCGATATCTATGACCGTATCGATAAAATATGCATGTTATCGGACTGGGTCGTCGCCCGCCTTTCCGGCGTCATTGTGTCTGATCCCTCAAATGCGGGTACGACAGGTATTTTTGGTCTGCGCGAACGCGACTGGTTGCCATCGGCCATGTCCCGTCTGGGGCTTCGCGATGATATTTTTCCCAAATCCTGCGAAACCGGCACGGCTGTTGGCACGGTGACGCCAAAGGCCAGTGCTGAAACCGGGTTATCGGGCGATGTGGTCGTCGTTGTTGGTGGTGGCGATTGTCAGATGGGCACGGTTGGTCTTGGCGTTACCGGGATTGGTGATTGCGCGGTGATGGGCGGTACTTTCTGGCAGCAAATTGTCAATGTTGATCCCGCGCTTATGGACCCTGAAATGAATGTGCGGATTAATCCGCACGTTATCACCGGTCTCAATCAGGCCGAAGCGATCAGCTTTTTTGTTGGTGCCGTCATGCGCTGGTTTCGCGATACCTTCGGTCAGGAGGAACTGGCACAGGTCAGCGACCCCGGCCTGGCGTACACACTGCTGGAACAAAAATCGGCAAGCGTGCCGTTGGGGGCATATGGTGTCATTCCGGTGTTTTCCGATGTGATGCGTTATGGTGCCTGGTATCATGCCGCCCCCTCCTTTCTTAATCTCAGCCTTGATCCTGAAAAATCCGGCAAGGCTGTGCTGTTCCGGGCTTTGCAGGAAAATGCCTGTGTTGTCGCGGCGCGCAATCTGACGTCAATTTTCAATTTGTCCGGCCAAATACCGGGCCATATCGTTTTTGCCGCTGGTGCGGCCAAAAGCTCGCATTGGGCGCAAATGCTGGCGGATGTTACCGGCCTGCCGGTAAAAACCCCCAAGGTCAAAGAGGCAACAGCCCTTGGCTGTGCGGCTGCGGCGGCGGTCGGGGGTGGCTTGCATCGTGATCTCGCGGGTCTTGGCCGCGAATGGGTGGTCTGGGATCGGACCTTTGATCCCGATCCGTCCCTCAAGTCGGGCTATGACGCCATCGGCGATCGCTGGGCCGCAGCCTATGCCGCTCAGCTCTCTCTGGTTGACCAGGGGGTGACAACCTCAATGTGGAAAGCGCCGGGTTTGTAAGTCTGGTCGTTTATCCGTTTCTCTTACATGTTGCAATATTCATAACCACAGGAAAAACCATGCTCGTACAAATGGTTCATATCGATGTTAAAAAAGGCCATGTCGATGAGTTCATCGAGGCTTTCCGGATCAATTACGAAGGATCGCGCAAGGAAGAAGGCAATTTGCGCTTCGACGTTTTGCGTGATCCGGAAAATCCTCATAAATTCACCATTTATGAAGTGTTCCGCGATGAAGCCGCACTCGATGTTCATCGTGGCACGCCGCATTATAAGGAATGCGTGCGCCTGATCGACCCCATCATTACCGGGCCGCGCGTCAAAACCTTCTACAATGCGGAAATGGCTGACTATCTTTAGGCGTCGGACGCTGCACCTTTGCATCCCCAAAAGCCCTTGCCGTGTGAACTGGCAGGGGTTTTTGCCGTTTGTTCATAAGGCGATCCCGGATCCTCGACTGGAATGCCGTCATTCACTTCCCGTCAAAGTTCGCGGTTTATGGTTGTTTTGATAA
>TARA_R110001583_G_scaffold185046_1_pt1 | contig 137903 bp, 137 predicted proteins | sample TARA_R110001583 | Tara Oceans TARA_R110001583 (sample SAMEA4398432) | marine metagenome | biome: Polar Biome; feature: [MES] marine water layer (ENVO:01000295) within the mesopelagic zone...; material: water (ENVO:00002006), including particulate matter (ENVO:01000060) such...
TACAAGGAAATCTTCGACATCGCGCGCGAGATCCCGAAGAACACCCAGGTCGCCGACGTTCAGGCCCGCCGCTGGTGGCAGACCGCCTGACTGGCGCAAGCCCGCAGATAACAGACTGCCGACCCCGCCCAGTGCGGGGTCGGCGTTCACCGTCGTGTTTCTGGAGCCACTCCAATGTCCTACCTGATGGCGCTACTTCGGTGGTTTGACCGCAACACCGAACGCACACTCATTCTGATCGCATACTCCAGCATGGCCCTGATCATCGTGTATGCGGTCTTCGAACGCTATGTCTTCAGTACCCAGATTCCATGGAGCACCTCGATCCCGATCTACCTGTTCCTGTGGGTGGCGTGGGTCGGCTGTGCGTACAACGTCAAGAAGCGCACACACCTGGTGTTCAACGACTTTCGCCTGCGCATGCCCTACGGCATGCAGTTCGCCATGATGTGGCTCGACACCATCCTGTGGATCGGCTTCGGCTCCATCGTTGCCTGGTTCACCATCGAACAGACTCAGCTCGCCTATGACAACTTCTCCATCGTGCAGGGCACGGACAACGTCATGCAGTGGTGGTTCTATCTCGCGACGCCGATTGGCTGGATGCTGCTGATGTTTCGCGCCTTGCAGAACCTGTACGAAGACATCGGCCGCTTCCGCCGGCGTGAGCCCTTCATGGTTGATATTCAGACCATCGGCGGCGACTGAGGAATCATCATGGACAACTCATTACTCATTACCCTGGTCACGCTGGGCGTCGTCGGTCTGTTCCTCGTCGGCGTGCCGATCTTCCTGGTCATCGCCTTGTGGGTCACGGGCGTTTCGCTCGTCATCGATTTCACCCTCGCCAATATTGGCGTCACCCTGTTCGAGGGTCTGAACTTCTTCGGCCTGCTGTCGCTACCGCTCTTCATCCTGACGGGCGACCTGATTGCCTCGGCGGGCATCGCAACCCGGCTGGCCAACTTCGCACACGCATGCCTGAGCTGGATGCGCGGCGGCCTCGGCTTGGCCACGATCGGCTCCTGCGGCCTGTTTGCGGCCATCTCCGGCTCGAACTCGGCGACCACCGCGACCATCGGCGGCATCATGCATCCGCTCCTGGTGAAGGACGGCTACGACACCCGCTTCGCCGCCGCCACGGCCGCTGCCGGGGGTACCGTCGGCATCATCATCCCGCCCTCGATCATTTTCATCGTGTACGGGTTCCTGATGAACCTGTCGATCTCCGACCTGTTTCTTGCCGGCATCATGCCGGGCATGCTGATGGTCATCGCGATGCAGGTGGTGTGCTGGTGGATGTGCAGGAAGAATGGATGGGGTTCGGTCACGCCGCTCGACATGAAGCGCGTGTTCCGCACGGCACGGCAGGCTTACCTCGGCTTCTTTGCGATTTTCATCGTCATCTTCGGCATCTACTCGGGCATCTTCTCGCCGACCGAAGCCGCAGCGATCACGGTCGGCTTCTGCCTGGTCGCGGGCCTGCTGATTACCCGCGAAATCAAGTGGAAAGCCCTGCCTGACATTCTGCTGCGCTCGGGTCAGCTCACTGGCATGCTGGCGCCGATGATCGCCGTGTCCATCGTCATGCAGCAGGTGTTCGGCCTGCTGGGTGTGGCCGACACCGTGGCGGCCTTCATCGCCTGGTTCGGAAGTGGCGATACGGTGGTGCTGCTGGTGTGCATGGCAATCGTCATGGCCGCAGGCTGCATCCTCGAAAGCCTCCCGGTGACGGTGATCTTCGCCCCCATCCTGGCACCCATCGCCGTCGCGACGGGTGTCGATCCGGTGCATTTTTCGGTGATCTTCCTCGTCGGCGCCGCCATCGGCTTCATCACCCCGCCGTTCGGCCTCAACCTGTTCGTCGCCAGCGGCGTCACCGGCATCCCCTACTCCAAGCTGGTGCGCTTTGCGGTGATGTACATGGTCGGTCTGGTCATCGCGTGGCTGCTCATCGCCTTCGTGCCCTGGCTGTCGCTCGGTCTGAGCGTCAACTGATGCTTTACGCATCATCAACTGCGGCGGCCGAGGCCGCCGTAGCTGATGGTGCCTTCAACGCATGAAATTTCCATTCACAACATCTCGCCGGCCGCGACCGGCGCACAGGAGACACGCATGACGCTGACCCTCGAAAATCCGCAGCTGCAACGCAGCGCCCATTACATTGACGGAAAGTGGTTGTCCGACTGCGACCGTGTGCTCGACGTCACCAATCCGGCCGACGGGAGCCTGGTCGCGCAAGTGCCCGATGGGCGGGCCTCGGATGCACGCGCCGCGGCCGATGCCGCGCATGCGGCCTTTGCCACGTGGCGCGAGGTACCGGCGAAGGAACGTGCGCAATGCCTGAAGCGCTGGAACGATCTCATCGTCGCACACAAGGCCGACCTCGGCCGCATTCTGTCGCGTGAGCAGGGCAAGCCGCTGGCCGAGGCAATCGCCGAAGTCATGTACGCGGCCAGCTACATCGAGTGGTTTGCCGAAGAAGCCACGCGCGCCAACGGCGATGTCATTCCCGCTCCGGTCGCAGGTCGGCGCATGCTGGCACTGCGGGAACCGGTTGGCGTCGTCGCCGCAGTGGCACCGTGGAATTTTCCGGCGGCGATGATCGCGCGCAAGATCGCACCGGCGCTGGCCGCAGGCTGCACGGTGGTGTGCAAGCCGGCGGAGGACGCGCCCATGAGCGCGCTGGCCCTGGTCGGGCTCGCCGCAGAAGCTGGTTTCCCGGCCGGCGTGCTGAACATCGTCACCGCGTCGCGCGATCGCACCCCCGAGGTCGTGGACGCCTGGCTCGACGACCCGCGCGTGCGCAAGATCAGCTTCACGGGCTCCACCGCCGTCGGCAAGCATCTGGCGCGCCGCTCGGCCGATACGCTCAAGAAGGTCTCGCTCGAGCTCGGCGGCAACGCCCCCTTCATCGTTTTCGAGGATGCGGACCTGGATGCGGCAGTCCAGGGCCTGATGGTTTCCAAGTTCCGCAATGGCGGTCAGACCTGCGTCTCTCCGAACCGGGTCTTCGTCCACGCAACAGTGCACGACGCGTTCATGAGCCGGCTTCGCGCGCGCATCGAGGCCTTGAAGGTCGGCCCGGCCGCGCAGGCGGATTCCCAGATCGGCCCGATGATCAATGAACGTGCAGTGGCCAAGATCGAGGCCCATGTGGCCGACGCCCTGGCCAAGGGCGCACGCCTGGTGACCGGCGGACGTCGCCTCACGGAACTTGGGCCGCAGTTCTACGCCCCCACGCTGCTCACCGACGCGGACGCAACGATGGCCTGCGCATGCGAAGAGACCTTCGGCCCGGTGGTGGCGGTGACACGATTCACCGACGAAGCAGACGTGATCGCACTCGCCAACGACACCTCCTACGGCCTCGCGGCCTACTTCTACACCAACGACGCGAAGCGGATCTGGCGCGTGACCAAGGCGCTGGAGACGGGCATCGTCGGCGTCAACGAGGGCGCGGTGGCCTCAGAGGCTGGCCCCTTCGGTGGCGTCAAGGAGTCCGGCTATGGCCGCGAGGGGTCGGTGCATGGCCTTGCCGACTACCAGCACATCAAGTACGTCTGCGAGGGCGGACTGGGCTGATCAAACGCTCACGCCCATTGCCGGGTCGGCAATGGGCGTGGCTCAGGTCAGACAGAACAGTAGTGACAATACGGAACGCGATGCTCGCACGAACAAGGCTTCAGACAGGCCTTGTTCGTCACATCCCGGCGGCACGGACAATCAGGTTCAGTCCGCCAACCACAAGGACGACATAGACTGCATGCACGACCCTGCGGGCGGGCAGTCGTCGGTACAGCAGGGTCCCGGCGTAGAGGCCGAACAAGGCACACGGGATGAGCATTGCAGCCAGCCACAGCACTTCGCTGTGGTACAGGTCGGACACCGAAAAAATCGCCAGTCGCACCAGACCGCTCAACAGTATTGCGATCGCGATGGTGGCACGGAGCGTGTCCTTGTCGCGCAGCCGACGGGCGAGATACATCACATAGACCGGTCCGCCGGTGCCGAACACGGCGCTGAACATGCCGCCGACCAGGCCGCTTGGTGCGGCCCAGGCGGCGGAAGCCAGCTGCTCGCCTGGCTTCGACAACAGTGTCCAGCACACATAGGCGAGCACGAAGCCGCCCAGACCAAACAGAAGGATCTGTTCGGACACGGTCACAAGCACGATGCTTCCAACCGCCATGCCGCACAGCAGGAACGGCAGCATGCGCAGAATCTCGGGCCTGCTCACCGCCCGGTGGTTTCGAGTCCCGAACAGCAGTGCCACACACGGCTCGAGCAAGGCCATGAGCGGCACCACGAAGTGCAGCGGAAAGAACTGCGCGAGAAAGGGCACCGCCACGATCGACGACCCGAACCCCGTGAGTCCGAAGACTGCGAAGGCCGAAGTGATGATGAGGGCGGCGAAGAGAATGGTGTCGTAGGGAACCGTCATCGCGACACCACGCCGTGCGTGCTGCGCGGTGACGATCCCCGGCCAGCCGGATCAGGCCTCAAGCAAGGACTCCCCCGGTCGAACGCGGGAGAACTGGACGGCTTCCCGCGCCATGACGATTTCGTCACCGACCAGGCGCGCGACGGTATACGACGACGCTTCGAGATCGCTGGTCGAAGGAAAATCCTCCCTGAAATGCGCACCCCGCGAGTCCTCGCGGGCGAGTGCCGCCTTTGCGATGACCTTGCTGACGGAAACCAGACTCTTGAGATTGAGCCAGTCATGCCAGGTCAGATTGAAGCTGCGATCCTCGGTGCCCACGCCCGTGCTGGACAGCTCGGCGTCCAGTTCGGCAAGTTTCGCCTGTGCGCGCGTGAGTCCCGCAGCGTCGCGCAGAATGCCGACGTCGGTCCACATGCATTCGTAGAGCGCTTCACGAATGGCCTCGAGATCGCCTGAGGGCTGCTTGAGCGGCGCCTCATGCGAGGCGATGCTGCGCATGATCGCCGCCTCGTCGGGAGCGCGCTCCGCCGGGTTGTCCTTGACCCACTGGGCCATGCTGTCGCCGGCGATGCCGCCGAATACCGTCGAGTTGGCAACACCATTGCCGCCGAGGCGATTGGCCCCATGCACGCCGCCGGTATCCTCCCCAGCCGCAAACAGCCCGGTCAGATGTGTCGTACAGTCAGGACGGAAAACCAGGCCACCCATCATGTAGTGCGCGGTCGGCACCACCTCGACGAGATCGCCGGCAAGATCGAAGCCGCAGTCTGCACAGCGATCGACCATGCCCTTGAACTGCTTGCGCACCTTCTCCGGCCCGAGGTGGCTCATCTGGATGTATGCCCCGCCGTTCGGCGTTTTGCGGCCCGCGCGCATCTCCGAGAAGATCGAGCGCGAAACGATGTCGCGCGTCGCCCGCTCTTCGCGTGGGTCATAGTTCGCCATGAAGCGTTCCTTGTTGCCGTTGAGCAACCAGCCGCCAGCGCCGCGCAAGCCCTCTTCGAGGACGGTTCCCGTCATCCGCGTGTGGGTGCCGGCGAGCAGTCCCGTCGGATGGAACTGCACCATCTCCATGTCCCGCAGCGGCAGCCCTGCGCGCAGCGCCATTGCCAGGCCGTCGCAGCTCTTGTCGCCAGACGGCGTGTGGAAGCGATACATGGTTGGCCCGCCGCCGGTTGCAAGCAACACCGCTTTTGCCTGAACGAACACGAACTCGCCGCTGCGCATGTCGATCATCAGCACCCCGGCAAGTGACTTGCCATCGGCCGTCTTGATCAGATCGACGGCCCGGTGCTCTTCGAGCCGGTTGATCCCGCGTGACCAGACCTGCTCGGCCAGGCGGTTGATGATCTCGATACCGGTCAGGTCGCCCTTGTGCACCGTGCGGTCGAAGGTCTGACCTGCGAACGCCTTCTGATGCACCGTGCCGTCGGGGTTGCGGTCGAAGAAGCAGCCGAGTTCGTTCTCGAGCTCGTGGATGCGCTCGACCGACTTCGTGACCAGGGTCCAGGCCAGATCCTGGTTGGAGAGCCATTTGCTGCCCTCGATCGTGTCCATGAAGTGACGCTCGACGGAGTCGCCCGTTGCAAGAGCGACGTTGTAGCCGCCCTGCACCATGCGCGTGCAGCCGCATTTGCCCAGCAGCCCCTTGACCGCGACGGTAATCGACAGCTCTGGCGCCTGCTGATGCGCGTGCAGGGCGGCAAACAGCCCGGCGCCGCCGGAGCCGAGAATCAGGATGTCGGTGGAAACTCTCTTGAGGCTCATGACGACTGCACTCCAAGGCTGGCCAGCGCGCTGGCACGGTTGCGCTCGACGTCGCTGCGAACGACGTTGTAGAGGCTGTTGCCGTGGCTATCCATTGCCACGAGCAGCGGCCCGAAATTCCTGATACGGAATTTCCACAGCGATTCGGGATTCAAGTCATCGAGGTCGACATCTTCGATCTGCTCGATCCAGGTCGTCTCCAGCGCGGCAGTGCCACCGACGATAGCGAGATAGACGCCGCCGAGCTCCTCAAACGCTGCGAGCGAGCCGTCGCGCATGCCGCCCTTGCCGACGATCATGCGCACGCCGTATTGCGTCATCAGCGGGCGGGTAAAGCGCTCCATGCGATCGGAAGTCGTCGTGCCGATACACACCGGCGCATAGCCCGCCGGGTATTCCGTGCTCGGCTCGACCTTGCGCACGTTCGGTGCGGTATGAATGACGGCGTGGCCGGACAGGTCGAATCGCGTGCTGCGGCCGTGATCGAAAAGGTGGATCTGCGTTGCATCGCGGATACCGAAAAGGGTTGTGTGCAGGGTAACGGTGTCGTTGACGCGAAGCTTGCGGATCTGCGCCTCGCTCACCGGCGTTTCGAGTTCGTAGTGGGCCATGATCAGAATCCGTAAGTGACGCCTGCCGGCGAGAGAGTGGCCTTTGCGCGGCGCGCCGAATGGCACTGCATGTTTACCGCGATCGGGTTCATCGTGATGTGGGTATGCGCGAGCTCGATATGCACGGCGAATGCCGTCGAGTCGCCACCGAGACCTTGCGGGCCGACGCCGAGGCGGTTGATTGCCGCGGACAGCTCGGCTTCCAGCTTCGCGCCTTCGGGATCTGCGCAAACCGTGCCGAGCTGGCGGGTTGAGGCCCGCTTGGCAAGCGCGACGCACAGGTCCGAGGTGCCGCCGAGGCCGACGCCGACAATGGTCGGCGGGCAGGTCTTGCCGCCCGCGTTGATCACGCAGTCAATGACGAAGGTCTTGATCGCATCGATACCTTCGGCGGGGATGGCCATCTTCAGGAAGGAGTTGTTCTCCGACCCGCTGCCCTTCGGCACCATCTTGATGCTCAGCTCATCCGGCGTGTCGGAATAGTCGATGTGGATCACCGGCACCTCGATACCGCATGAGGAGTGATTGTTCTTGCGCGTCAGCGGATGTACCACTGACGAGCGCAGCGGGTGCTCGCGGGTGGCGCGCTCGCAGCCGCGGCGAATCGCCTGCATCAGCGAGTGGCCGCTGACTTCGACGCCGTCACCGATCGTCACGTTGTAGATCGGCACGCCCGTGTCCTGGCACAGCATGTTGTTGGTGTTCTCGGCGACCTCGATATTGGTCATGATGGTCGCGAGTACGCTCTTTGCCGTGGCGCCGGTTTCAGTCGCGGCGAGCTGGGTGAATCCGTCCTTGATATCGGGAGGCAGCAGCTTCAGCGCCCGGATATAGAGCTCTTTGGAAACCTCTTCAACGGTGTTCAAATCAACTTTCATAGCGTGTCTTCTCCTGTCTTCTTATGTGGGGCCTAGCGAATCAACGCCAGCCCGAAAGCCATACCCGTTGCGAGGCTGAAACCGACGGCGCCGGTGACCCAGTTCTTGCGCAAACCCGACCACGGTCTGAGTTCGATCAGCAGCAGACGCACGCCGCACATCATGTGCAGGGACAGCAACACGACGAGCCCCCACTCCGCGAACTTGAACAGCGGCTGATCGGCGAACTGCAGGAAGCCATCCAGCGCGGCCGTCCCCTTGATCGCTTGTCCGAGCGCCCAGAAATGCACGGGCAGGAACAGCGCCAGCGCCAGCCCCGACACGCGGTGCATCAGGAAGGCCCAGTACGCGGCATGGTTGCGCGCGCGTGAATCATTCGTTCGCTTCATGATGCGATCACTCCCCATACGGCGCGCAGACCCAGGATCAGGATTCCCCAGGTAAAGACCTGCGCGATCAATGTCGACTTGAACCCTCGAACGCCAAACCACTCTTCAGCAATGTTGGTGACGCCGACCGGCACGTGTGCGGCGCAGCCAAGGACGAACACCGCGTAAAAGGCACCGAACAGCCAGCTGCCCTGGGTGCGCCCGAGAATTTCGGCGCCGCTCAGACCACCTCTCACCGCGTAAATCATGATTGCGAGGTGAACCACCACACAGCACGCGAGCACCATCGCGCTGATGCGCTGGACATACCACTGTCGTCTTTTTGTCTCGGCCTGGCTCATCACTTGCCTCCGGCACTGGACGTCATCAGCAGGCGTTTCAGGCCTGCGATGCTTGCGGTCGGGGCCAGCTGCTTCGGGCAGCGCTCGGTGCATGTGCCCTGCGTATGGCAGGAGTGACAACCCGCATCACCCGCAACGACGCTCAGCCGCTGCGCCGACTGCACGTCACGCTGATCATTGACGAGAGTCCATGCGCGATTCAGTGCCGCCGGGCCCAGATAGTCAGGCCGCCAGCTCACCACATCGCAGGAGGCGTAACAGACACCGCAGCCAATGCACTCGATACCGGCGTCAGCCGCCTTTCTCGCTTTCGACTCGGGCTGGACCTTTTCGAAATCGTCGTTGCGCGTCCGGCTGCCCTTGAACTGGCCCATGCCGCGCGCCCACTTGTCGAAGAAGTCGCGCATGTCGGTCACCAGATCCTTGACCACCGGCAGGTTCGACAAGGGCGCGAGTTCGAGCTTGCCGTTGTCAGCGACCTGCGACACATGGGTGCGGCAGGTCCACATTGCCTTTCCATTGACCGTCATCGCGCACGAGCCACACATCCCCACGCGGCACGCGAAGCGGTACGACAGGGTGTGATCCACATTGCGTTGAATGTAGGTAATCACGTCAAGCACAGTCTGATTGTCGCGGCGCGGCACGTCATAGGTGACGAAATCGCCCTCCTCCTTACCCCGCCACACGCTTACCGCAAGAGTTCTCGTCATTTTTATCCCACCTAGCCATGCATTCAGATTCAGATTCGCGATGTCCGCAGCACTCAGCTGAAGGATCACCAGCGAATTCGGCAGCGATCAGCCATGTGACGATTCTGGGCATGGCCATGAAAAATAAAAAGCTAATCTTAATTTGCACGAGATAAACAAATTCTTTATCTAAAGGGCGCATTGCCTGCAAGCACTGGCCGGCGGCTTTGCTCACCGGTCACTGTCGATGTGAGGTGCGACGGACGTGCCTATGGATGCGCAGGAGTCGCGGTGGCGTGACATGGAAGCGTTTCGGGTCGAAACGGTCCGGCAGATCGCAGAACGCGAACGTCGGATTGGCGAGGACCCGTGCGGTTCGGGGTGAACACGAACCGCCGTTGCAGGGCGACCAGAACGGTACGCGGAGCCCCCCGGCACAGGGGACTCCGAGCACAAATCAATTGAACGAGCCCCGCCGACCCAGGCCGAGCAGCGGTACGTGACGCGGCATCGGGTGAGCCGCTACCGCAGCCTTCTTACCAGTAACCCAGCACTTTCCACCACAGGCCGCCGATGACGGCCCAGATGGTGAGATTGACCACGCTCACCACAAAGCCCACCTGCCACCACTCCTTGAGCGTGACATAGCCTGAGGCGAAGATGATGGGTGCAGTGCCTGTGCCGTAGTGCGTCAGCGACATCATCAGCGAGGACGCACCGGCCATCAGGAGCGCCAGATACATCGGCGGCGCCCCAAGTGCGATGCCTGCAGTGAAGAAGGCGCCGAACATGGCCGTGATATGTGCGGTGGTGCTCGCAAAGAAGTAGTGCGCGTAGAAATACACACCCACCAGCAACAGGGTCGCGCCGACCCAGCCGACGCCCGTGCTTTCGATCCCGCCCTGGATCTGCTCCGAAAACCACTGGATGAGGCCGAGCTTGCCGAGGAAGCTCGCCATCATGACCAGTGCAGCGAACCACACGATGGTGTCCCAGGCGCCTTTCTCCGTAAGGACGTCGTTCCAGGTGAGCACGTTGGTCACGAGCAGGATCGACAGTCCGAGAAACGCTACCGTCGTTGCATCGAGCGCGTATTCCTTTCCGAAGATCATCGCCGGAATGCCCGCCCACAGCACCAGCAACAGCGCGAACACGCTGATCATGATCATTTCGCTGCGATTCAGCGGCCCCATCTCCGCGAGTTTCTCCCTCGCGAACTTCGGCGCCTCCGGCGTTTCCTTGAGCTCGGGCGGGCACATGTAATACACGACCAGCGGCATCAGGATCAGCGCGATGATGCCGGGCACCAGCGCCGCCAGAGCCCATTGGCCCCAGGTGATGCTGACCCCGGCACCGGTGGCGTCCGAGATCAGCTTGACCACAAGCGGGTTCGGTGCGGTTGCGGTGATGAACATCGCGGATGTGATGGGGTTGGTGTTGTAGTTCACGAGCGCGAGAAAGCGCCCCATCTTCTTCTCGGTGCCCTGCTCCGGATCGGAGCCAAACCCTGCTGCGATCGGCCGCATGATCGGATGGATGATGCCCCCGCCGCGGGCCGTATTGCTGGGTGTCACCGGGGCGATCAAGGTCTCCGACGCGGCGAGTGCATAGCCGATACCCAGGGTTTTCTTGCCAAAGATGGAGATGAACCAGTACGCGATACGCGACCCCAGTCCCGACTTGGAGAGACCGCGGGAGATCATGATGGCGATACCGATCAGCCAGATCAGACTGTTGGAAAATCCGCTCAGCGCATCCTTGAGCGCATCACCTGGCTTGGGGCTGGTGACGCCGGTGATTGCCACAAGCATGATTGCAACGATCGCGATCGCGCCGATCGGCATCGCCTTGCCGATAATCGCCGTGATGGTGCCCACGAAGAGCGCCAGCAAGTGCCATGCTTTGGGATCGACACCTTCGGGTACGGGTATCACGAACCAGATGATCAGGGTCAGCGCGACAGAAATCAGCGCGGATGAGAGCTTGACGCCAGCGGGCTCGGCCATGGTGGTCTCCTTTTCAGTTCGGACCGTTCCGGTTCGGGAAGGGCAGGTAGCGCAACAGGCCAACGGAGCACTTCAACCTGCTCCGTCACTTCCAGTTTACGCACTCGCGGGCCGCTTGACCAATCGAACCGTGCGGGAATTCGTTGACCATGGACACAATCTGGCAGGGGGGCCGGAGCAGTTTATGTCGATCTCAGCCTGCACCAACGCGTCGTTTGAACCCGGCGGGGTGTTCTTCGCCCGCCCCGGCAAGACCAGCCAGAACTGCTTCCGCATGGGCTATTCGGCCATTCCCGGCGCAGCCCTCGAGGCCGGCGTGCAGGAGATGCACGAAGCCCGCCGGGCACTGGAGGTGCGCTGAGCAGGCGGAATGCACGCCCGGCGATCCCGGAATTGACGGATGGAGCAGATCTCAATACAAGGCATTATTCGCATTCGACTCGCGCACGCCGCACATGGACAACCCTACGAACGACAGGCGGTGCATCCGCTGCACGCACTACTTCATCACCCACGACACGGCGCTGCCCTACGGGTGCAACGCTTTGCACTTCAAGAGTCGCAACCAGCCGTGGCGCGAGGTGCTGGCCGCGTCAGGCACGCCATGCCAGTACTTTTCGCCGAAGCCGGGCACAATGCGCGCCACGAAAGCGTGATCGCGTCCCAACACGGCCACCGTTGCCGCTGAACCAAGGCTGCAGCAGGTGGTCACTCAGCTGATCCCAACCATGATCCACATCACCAGGAAACGACGATGACCCGCACTCGCCTTCTCGCACTCTGCGGTAGCGCCCGCCAGGACTCCTTCAATCGTCGCGCCCTCGCGGTTGCCATCAGGGGCGCGAAGAACGCCGGCGCCGACGTCACCTTTGTCGAACCGCGCGACTTCGTCATGCCCCTCTACGACGGCGATCTCGAAGCCAGCGAAGGCCTGCCCGAGGCGGCCGCACGCCTGCAGCGACTGTTTGCCGAGCACGACGGCGTCATCGTCGCCACGCCCGAATACAACGGCTTCTTCACCCCGCTGCTGAAGAACACCCTCGACTGGGTGTCGCGTCCGTTGCCCGACGGTAGCGGCAAGCCGGGCACCATTCATCTGCGCGGCAAGGCCGCCGGCCTGATCACCGCCTCGCCCGGCGCGCTCGGCGGCATCCGCGCGATGCAGCATGCACGGCTCTATCTGTCGAACCTGGGCCTTATCGTGGTCCCCGAGCAGGCCGCCGTTCCCGCCGCCAACAAGGTGCTCGGTGCCGATGGCAGCGTCGCGGACGATCGCACCCGTGACATGCTCGAAGGCGTCGGCGCCGCCGTGTGCAATCTGGCCAACGCAATTGGCCGCAACGCTGGCTGATCCCGCCAAGCGGCCAGCGCCACATGAATCGCAGATCCTTCCTCGGCATCCTCGCGCTGCCGCTGCTGCTCACTGCCTGCGGCAAAGCGCCAGCGCTGCCTGCCGTGTCAGCGGGCGCGAGCGTGCTCGCCTTTGGCGACAGCGTCACCTTTGGCACCGGCGCCGCTGCCGGTGAAGACTGGCCCACCCTGCTCGCAGCCCGCACCGGCTGGCAGGTGATCAACGCCGGCATCCCCGGCGACACCGCACAAGCGGCCACCGCCCGCATCCGCCCCCTGCTCGACGAACACCAGCCCCGGCTGGTGATCATCGAGATCGGCGGCAACGACTTTCTGCGCCGGCGTGCGCAAAGCGCAGTAAAGGAAGACATTCGCCAGATCGTCGCTACAGTTAAATCTGCGGGCGCGCAGCCGGTCCTCGTTGCGGTGCCAGAGCTTTCGCTCTTCGGACTGGTTGCCAGCAAGGCAAGCGACGCCCCACTGTACGAAGCCCTGGCAGAAGAAGAGCGAATTCCGCTGATCGCCGACGTCTTTTCGGACGTGCTGTCCCGCCCCGAACTGACCGCGGACAAGATCCACCCCAACGCCCGTGGCTACCAGGAGATGGCCACAGGCATTCATGCAGCACTGCAACAGATCGGGCTGGCCCCCTGACACACCGCAAGAGCGACGCAGCAGCCCCGATGAACCAAGCGCACCACCGCAAGGGCTGCGCGAAAACGACGACAGGAGTTTGCAAACATGAATCAGGAAAGCATCTGGAGCGCCCGCTACCGGGACGCAGGCGACGACTACCTGTTTGGCACCGAGCCCAACCGCTTCCTCGCCCACCGGCTCGACCTGCTGCAAAGCGGGCGCACGGCGCTATCGGTGGCAGACGGCGAAGGCCGCAACTCGGTCTGGCTCGCCGAACAGGGACTTGAAGTCACCGCCATCGAAATCTCCGCCGTTGCCGTGGAAAAAGCCCGCCACCTCGCCGCTGGCCGCAAGCTCGACATCAATTTCATCCAGGCTGACATGCTCGCCCCTGGCTGGCCCCCGGAAGACATGCACAACGCCTTCGACTGGGTCGTCGGCATCTTCATCCAGTTCGTCGGCCCCGCTTGGCGCGACAAACAGTTCGAGGTCATGAAGCGCCTCACCCGCCCCGGCGGCCGCATCCTGCTGCAGGGCTACACCCCCAAACAGCTCGAATACAAAACCGGCGGACCCTCCGCGGTGGAAAACCTCTATACCGAAGACATCCTGCGCGAAGCGTTTGCAGACTGGGAGATCGAGGAACTGGTCGAATACGAGGACGACGTCGATGAAGGCAAAGGCCACAAGGGCCGCTCTGCACTGATCGGCATGGTCGCGCGCAAGCCCGAATAAGCCAGTAGCGCAGAGGCGGCGACCTCCCCGGTCACCGCCCTGCGCCCATCCGCAGACTCACCTGCCCCTACTTGCGCCCCTTGCCTTTGCGCTCAAGCTTTCGCCAGTACTGAAACTCCTCTTCATGGACCTCGATATCGAGCTCCATCACCCGTATCTGCAAGCGCTCCTGCACGTCGGCCACGCCCTTGTTGTAGATCGCCGGACCAATCTCTTCCATAAAGAACCCCAGCAACGCCCCCGCTGCGATGTTGCCAATCGGCTCGTCCATGTTTTCGTGGAAATAGCGCTCGATTGAAGCAATCGCTTCGGCGCGGATGTCCTTGTTCAGTTCGATCGCCATGTGGCCTCCCATTCGAACGCCGCCGCACGGACACCCCGGCAGCATGCGTGTACTTTACGAGTGTTGCGACGGAGCATCGTGATGCTTGCGGGGAACATCCACATCGTGCGGACGAGGCACATCCATCATGGCCGACTATTGAAGGAGGGCTTTTCGGCCACAGATGTGTGGCGGGCGTTTGGCGCAATCGACCGGAAAGGGGGAAGCGGTTCGAGTCAGATATCGGAAAGATACGTTCGGCGGCATCAGGTCTGAATCTGGGCGCCTTGACGCTCAAGTGATCGTCCAATGAGTTTCCGGCAATTGGAGATCCTTCATATACGGGCGGCTCTGCCAATCAGGAGCCGCCCGTAGTCGTCGAAGCGCTGGTGCGCTTCGTGCTATTGCTTGACCTTACGCATTTGCATCAACGCGATCCTTTTCCCACTCAATAAGGTCGCTCGGCTGTGGCCCTCCGACGAACGCACTGACCAATCCCATGATTATCGCGCTCGATAGGATGCCGTATACGACGGGTTCTGAAGCAGCCGCACCAAACTTTGCCAGACAGAAGCTAACGATGACTCCGCTCGCCAGAATCGAGCTGATTGCACCCTGCCAAGTTGCCTTCTTCCAGAAGAGAGCGGCCATGATCGGCACGAACAGGCAGCCTGACAGGTACGAGTAAGCCGTATCGAGTGCGACAAAGACGTCGCCGATGAAAACCGCAAGAACGATGACCGCCACGCTTACGACTGCGGTAACCCAACGCGATACTGCGAGCTCTTTTTGTTCATCGAACCCGAGTACAGGCTTGAGCAGGTCGTTCGTAATGAGCGTGGCCGAAGCCAGTACGGTCGAGCTGACCGTCGACATCAACGCGGACATCAGTGCAGCGAGCACGATTCCGCTCAAGCCAGCGGGCATCACTTTGACTACCAGTTCCGGCAGTGCGTCTTGCGGTGAATCCAGATTGGGAAGCAGGACGTAGGCAAGGACTCCGCAGACACCCATCGCTGCACCCCAGCCAATGGAATAGATCCCGGCCGAGATCGAGCCGAATCTTGCGACGCTTTCGTTCTTTGCGGTGAAGATCCGTTGCCAGATGTCCTGTCCAATCATGATGCCAAGGTACAGAGACAGAAACAGCCCCAGCAACCGGCTGCCGCTGATGTTGGTGAGGGTCAGAAACTCCTCGGGAACAGCCGCCTTGACTGCCGCAACACCGCCAGCCGCATCAATTCCAGCTGGGATCAGTAGCGCGACACCGACCGTCATCAGGATGAACTGGATGAAATCCGTAATCGTGATTGCGATCATGCCGCCAATTAGTGTGTAGGCCATTGTTACGACGCCACCCACGACAATGCCGGTTGCCAGATCCCATCCGAGGAGTGCCTTCAATACGGCGCCAAGCGCAACGATCTGAACCACTGAGATCAGCGTTGAATAGATGGCAGCAATGATCGCGCTGACATAACGTGTCCCATGCGCATAGCGGCGCTCAAGCATTTCGCTCAGCGTGAAAACCTTCAGTTTGGCGAGTTTTCCAGCGAACCCCAAGCCGACCGTAACGACGCCGAGTCCGAACATGAGCGTAATCCATGCACCCGATAGACCATGCTGAAAGCTCTGGGATGCAGACCCGAACGTGGAGCCGCCGCCAAGGATCACAGTTGAAAGACAGGGGAAAAACACCCAATAGGGCAAGTTTCGATCGGCAACAAGATAGTCGGCCGTAGAGGTCAGCTTTCGCATTGCTACAAGGCCGCACACCAGCATCAGTACGAAATATCCAATCACGATGATGACATCGATATTCATGGGAGGCTCCTTTGGAGTTTGGATCATTGCTCTGGCGGGCTGCCGGAACAGGGTCCGGATCAGCTCCGCCTGGCATGAGAATTATTTTTGTTGGTTCAGCGAGTCGGCGAGAACGCAGAGGATCTCGAACATCATCGTTGCCCCGACCAGCGCGGTATTGCCACTGGGGTCGAAGGGCGGCGACACTTCGACAACGTCTCCCCCGACCAGATTGAGACCACGTAGGCCACGTAGCATCTTTTGGCAGTCAAAGGTGTTCAGGCCACCGATCTCAGGTGTGCCGGTACCGGGGGCATAAACTGGATCCAGCGCATCCACGTCGAAAGTCACGTAAGTGAGACCATCACCGACGACGCGTCGAGCTTCTGCGATCACTGCGTCCGGCCCCAGGTCGTTGTATTCCTCAATGGTGATTACGCGGATGCCCTGCTCAAGTCCCCAGTCGCCATCGTTCGCGTCGTATACGCCGCCGCGGATGCCGATCTGGACGGTGCGCTTCGGATCGAGTACTCCCTCTTCGATTGCGCGGCGAAACGGCGTGCCATGGGTGTACCTGTAATCGCCGAAGTAGGTGTCCCAGGTGTCGGTGTGGGCATCGAAATGAACCATGCCCATCGTTCCGTGCTGATGAGCGAGCGCCCGGAGAATCGGCAGGCTTACCAAATGATCGCCACCGGCAGACAACGGTGCAATTCCGCGGCTGACGACATCGCGATAGAAGGTCTCGATCATCTGGATCGTATCGTCGATGCTGACCGGATTAACTGGTGCATCTCCCAAGTCCACACAATTGGCCAACTCGTAGGGGCTCATCCGCAGGGCCGGATGGTAATTGCGCATGAGCGAGGACAACTCGCGCACTTGGCGAGGCCCGTGGCGCGCGCCGGGTCGGTTGGTCGTGCCGCCATCCCACGGCACGCCGATCAAGCCGATATCGGCGAAAGCCGCCTCACTTGGTGGCAGATATGGAAGCCGCATGAAAGTGGAAAGGCCCGCGAAGCGCGGTACGATTTCCGAGGGAGTAGGGGTGTAAAGGATCTTTTTCGCAGACATGTGTCGCCTTTGGCAGATTTGGTTGAACGGATCCGACGGTTTTTCGCGGAGCGTGCGATTCCGCCGTGGAAAAAGTATCTGCGTGAGCGTATGTTTCAATAAATGACTTTTATTGAACATTTGGGTAACAAACATGGAAACAAAATCAGCCAAGCGAAAAGGCCTCTATGGGAAGGTCAGCGACATGGATATCCACTTGTTGAGAGTGTTTCGAACGGTGGTGGAATGCGGCGGCTTTTCCGCAGCCGAGGTCGAGTTGAACGTCGGGCGTTCAGCGATCAGTCGCTATATGAAAGATCTGGAGATCAGGCTCGATCTACGACTGTGCATGCGGGGGCGGTCGGGCTTCATGCTTACGGACCACGGCCGTGTTGTGTACGAAGCCACACTGCAGTTGTTCTCGGATCTCGAACGCTTTCGCACCGCGGTCAACGCTGCCCACAGTCGGCTGGTGGGGACACTCACCTTGAGCTTGACCGACGATATGGTTGCCGACACAAACGCACATACCAGCCTTGCGCTGGCGCGATTTCGCGAGATCGGACCGGACGTCAGGATTGAGCTAAACGTCGGTTCGCCGAATGAGGTGGAGCGTGCCGTCATTGAGGGACGTGCGCTCGTTGGTGTCATTCCGTTCCATCACCAACTACCAGCGGTGCAGTATTGCCATCTGTACGATGAGACGCTGTTTCTCTACTGTGGGGCAGGGCATGACATCTTTCATGTCGCAGATGCGGACCTGAGTATCGATTTGATCAAGGCTCAGGATTTCGTTGTTCCAGGCTATACGCTCAATGCCAAGTTCCAGGCGCTCTTCCCGGATAAGAGTCCTGCTGCTCGGACGAACAAGATTGAAGGCGTGACCACCTTGATTCTGAGCGGGAAGTACATCGGTTTTGTGCCGGAGCAGTTTGCACAGCGATGGGTGGGTGAGAACAGAATGCGGCCCCTGTTGCCAGCGAGTCTCTTCTTTCATACGCCATTCATGGCCATTACGCACAAAGACGCTCAACCCAATTTGCTTCGCGATGCATTCCTGGCGGAACTGCGCGCAGCACATTCAAGAATCTAGACAGAAGCGCTCGAGATTTCCCGGATGCGTTTCGGCTGATGCACAGCGACAATTCGCACTGATCGGAGCGTTGCCGACGACTGCATGTTATGCCGCCTGAGGACCGAACAGGTGAGAGACAGCGAAGTCAATCACGTCGGAAGATCAAAGGGGTCAGAGTCATTGATTGCCCGACCCCTTTGATCCGCAAGTTCTTTCAGACGATCGGCCTGATCCCACGACATCTCGGAAAGTTCGCACATCCCCAGAATTCTCCGCCCGCGTTCGCTCCCTGCTTGGCAACACGCTTGGTCATGACGCCCCCGCAGCGTGGGCACGTGGGGGTAGCAACCGGAGGGGACGATCCACCATTCGCCACTCGTTTACCAGTTGCACGGCTGGAAGGAACTGGTGCGCTACTAGCAGCCACACGAGCCTGATCGATCATCAGCTTGAGTGCAGCGCCGTCGATCAACTCAATATTTCTGCCCTTGGCAAAAGATTCAGCATCCGCTGTAAACACGCCCGATGTAACGACGAATCCTCCCGTAGCACCTCGTGCAGCCATCACGCCAAACAGTTCGCGGACAACGTTCACTGACACCTTGAAACCTCGCCAATGCTTGCACTGGACGAGAAAAATTTCGCCCCCCTTGGAAAGCTCAAGATCAATCCCGCCGTCGGGGCCACCACCCCCGGTTTCGATAACTGAATAGCCCCGTAGCCTGAAGGCCTCACCCACCAGAACTTCGAAATCCTGCCAGTTCATTCTGCGGATCGCACCGCTCCCTCCGGCAACTTCGGAGACAAGACTCTGCCGCTTCCTTCGTCCGATATATGACGCACCAGCACCCGCCAGGAAGATCAGGGGTAAAAGATACTGTCCGTAGTAGGCGAGGGACTTGATCATTTGTTCAACGACCACTTTCCCCATTTGACCCGGAACGACAGTCATCGGAATATCTACAGTCGCATGACGATGCAGAAACAGGTAGGCGACCAGCGCAATCAATGTACTGACCCACCATGGGAGCATCGCGGCAATATCGAACAGGTCTTCTGCCGCGCTAGTATTTCTTCTTCGTGCCATTTGTCCTTCTCACAATCTTCAAGGGTTCACGGAGCGCCGTGCGCTCTGAACACGCTGCAGTCCGCCCTAACATCCCAGACCACGAAAACGCTTTCGCAGAGCGAAGAGTTCAGCCTGTGCCGACGCCTTCGCAGTTCGCTCTTCCAGTTCAAGCGCCGGTATTTGTCTGTCGAGACGCATGCATTCCTGCTGTGCCTCAAAATCTAGCTGCTGCCGACGTTGGCGCACTTCAAGTTGCTTGGCGTTCAGTCCCGTAAGGGGTTTAAGTGCATCAGCCATCAGCTCACGGTGTTGTTCCCGCTGTACGTCACGGCCGACCCGCTTCTTTCCGGAAATACCGTCCACACCGCGCGTGGGCTCAACCTCGATTTTCTCGGCCCCGGGGCACGGCGAGTCTGTATAGATGATTCGCCCGCCGACCTCGCACTTGAAGACCGTTTTCGCAGGGGGCGGCAACTTCTGAGCAATCGCCTGGCCTGCAATGAGTGCAAGCAACCCGGGCAAGACGAAACGCAGACTGAAAGGGCAACGGTTATTCATAGCTTATTAGCATACTGGAGTGATAGAAACTCCCATGTGACATTATCGTCATACGGTTAATGAAAATGTCACGACACGGCGCTCATTGGAGTGTATCCATGCCGCGCGGGTGCTTTGCGTCATGTACGATACATATCCCAGCGGGAACCTGCCGTTTGTACGAGGCCGATCGAGACCATGACGCGCACCCTCCTCTTCGTCGATGCCGACAATCAGTCTCCCGCGCTCGTGGCACCGCTGGCGCGCGTCTTCAAGTCTTTTGGGCGCAGCTGCACACAGGCGATCGTGGCGGGCAACGGAAAGGGTGACCGTGTGCACGGCTGGGAGCAGGCTTTGCAGAGCGAAATACCCGGCATCGAGGTCCGTTGCCATGTGGCGCCGGTGCGCCGGTGACCGACCTGCCCCTCGTCGCGCTGCCCTTGCCGCAAGCTACGACCGCAGCGCAAGCAGCTGACGTAATCGTCATGCCAACAGGAAATGCACCGGATAACATCGACGTGCGCACCGTTACTGCGGCTGTCGCCAAGATTCGACAAACGATCGCCCAAGATAAGAAGGGCGGCTATAGCGCATCTGCAGTCGGGCAACTCCTTTCCGAGATGGGGCACGACAAGGCTGCCCGAACGAAGATCCTGCGCGCCATTCCGAACTTCAAGGAGGCGGGCGTTGGCGGCGACAAGCGTCTGATCTTCTGAAACCTCAGGCTCGTACCCAGCGCCGGAATCAAACGACTCTGACCCCTTTGAAATTATTTGTTTAAAGTGTTTTTGGTAAATCGTGATGAATTTACCGGGGTTACTGAGCGCAAATCGCTACACTTTCGGCATAACTTGTCATATGCGGTAGCGAAGTGTCGGGGTTCGTGATTGAAGATGCTTCACGCTCACGATCGAGCCCGCGCTGCCATTCAATCCGCCCTTATTACTGTCATCGACTCCATGGGAGTACTCATGCTCAAGAAAATCAAGATTGCCGCCGCCGCCCTGCTGATTGCCGCCTCTGCATCCGCCAATGCGACCGTCGTGTCGTTCTCCGTAGACAATTACGGCCCCAGCTTTGGCAGTTTTGCCGGGGCAGACACGAACGCCAACGGCATCCTTGCCCAAGACGAACTGACCTCTTTCGTGTTCGACCATCTGGTATATGGCCACCACGTAACCCTGTCGACGCTGTTTGGCTTTGGCGACTTCGATCTGGTCTCGAACAGCTGGCTGGCCAATGGCTCCGGCTGGGGCACTAACGGTTCGTTCTTCAGCTGGAACGGTGGCGCCAACTCGGTTGACGGAACATGGGCGAACGTCAGCACGTCTATCGTGCAACTCGATGCACAGAACAACGTACCGGAACCCGCTACGCTGGCATTGCTGGGCATCGGTCTCGCAGGGATTGTTGCGGCCCGTCGCAAGAAAGTCGCCTGACGCTTACGCGGCAGGCTTGAGAGGGGAGCGAGTAGCCCGACAAACACTTCAGCCTTGTCGATAAAGCCTCTCGAGCACCGCCCGCATATCCGCTGGCAAATACCCCCAGCCACGCTCGGCAATCCGGTCCGGAATGCCGAACAGCGCTTCCGCCACGCCGCCCGCGATGGCGGCCACGGTGTCGCTGTCGCCGCCGATCGAGATTGCGTTGCGGATGGCGTCCTCGAAGTCGGTTGCGGTGAGCGCGCACACCAGCGCCTGGGGGACGGTTTGCTGGCAGGTTTCGTTGAAGCGGTAGGTGGGACGGATGTCGTCGACGCTGCGATCGAGGTCGTAGCCGAAACGCTCGGTGATGGTGCTGCGGATCTCGGCAGGTGCAAGCCGCTGGCGTGCCAGGAAGATGGCCAGCGCGGTGGCTTCTGCGCCCTTGAGGCCTTCCGGGTGGTTGTGCGTGACCTCGGTGGCCGCCTGCGACAGCGCGGTGACTTGCTCGACCGTTTCTGCAAGCAGGCCGGCAGGCGAGATGCGCATTGCGGCGCCGTTGCCGAAACTGCCGTAGGGGGAGGCGTCGTCCGACTGCAGCCACTCGCCGAACATGCCGCCCCAGCCGCCGTTATGCCAGTAGCGCCGCCCCCAGTCCTTGAGCGCTTCGGCCGGCGGACGCTTGTTGATGAGCGCGTCGGCCACGGCGATGGTGCATACGGTGTCGTCCGTATAGAAGGCGCGGGCGTGAAAGAAGGGGTCGAAGGTCTTGGCGCGATGATTGTTGAACTCGTATACCGAGCCGACGATATCGCCAATGATGGCTCCCAGCATGATGTGATGTCCTTCGGTTGGGTGGAGAGGCTGTCGCATGAGCCGACGGCACGTTCAGCGTCATTATCTGCCCCCGCAGGCTCGCCGAATGAGCCTGTATCCGGATACGAAGCAGCAGGAACCGGTCAGGCCTGCAAAGGCCGCCACCTGTCGAGCGCACGATTGCACCCTGCATAGCAATAAATATTATCTATCGATCGATAGAAACGTTTGCGCGGCTGATTGTTGCGCCGCACAACACTCTCCACTAGTATTTGAACCGTCTCCTCCACCCTCCTCCTTTGGTGTGGATTTAGCCCGAGCCCGAAAGCGCTCGGGCTTTTTTCTTTTACGCTTCCGGTTTGTGGTGTGTGGCCGCCCTGGCACAGAGCCGGACATCGCCGCAACGCATCACTGCCCGTCACGAAAGCTGGCCTAGAATGTACCGGCACCTCCTTCCTGACCCGGGTTCGCACATGCGGGCAAGGGCAAACCGATCACTGCAGGAGCATTCACATGGGCTTCATCACGACCATTTTCATCGGCCTGATCATCGGTCTCATCGCGCGCGTGCTCAAACCGGGCAACGATCAGATGGGGTGGATCATGACCATTCTGCTGGGCATCGGCGGCTCGATGGTGGCGACTTACGGCGGCCAGGTGCTCGGCCTGTATCGCGCAGGTCAGGGGGCGGGCTTCATCGGCTCGGTGATCGGGGCGGTGGTCCTGCTCGCGGTCGTGGGTGCGCTGCGCAAACGATGAGCACCCGGTGCGGCAGCCCCAGGGACTGCTGCACCGATTCAGGCAGCTTGCGGCCGGATCAGCCGTCCGAGGGCGGGATCAGGACGAAGTTGCCGACGTGCTTTTTCTCGAGAAACTCGCGCTGTGCATCGGCAATGCCTTCGAGCGGGAAGGTCTTGGCCACGATGGGACGCAGTTCATTGCGCTCGATGTAGCCGATCAGGTTGAGAAAGACCGGCTCATCCCAGGCCGTGCACCCGATCAGCCTGAGGTCCTTGAGGTAGAAGTCGCGCATGTCGAGCGTGACCAGCGGGCCACCGATGGCGCCTGAGGACACATAGCGCCCGGCGCGCTTCATGACCTTGAGCATGCTGCCAAATGTCGCCCCCGCCACGTTGTCGACGACCACATCGACTGCGTTCTCGCCGAGGCTGGCAACGATGTCGTCACCGCGCGCGATCACATGATCGGCACCGATCGCACGCACCTGATCCATCTTTGATGCGCCCACGATGGCGGTCACCGTGGCCCCGCGCCGCTTGGCCAGCTGCACGACCGCCGAGCCCACGCCCCCGGATGCACCGGTCACCAGCACATGGTCTGCGCTGCTTACCTGCGCGCGATGCACCATGTTCTCGGCCGTCCCGTAGGCGCAGGGAATCGTTGCAAGCTCGGCGTCGCTCCAGTCGCTCTCCACCACAAACACTTCCGTTGCAGGCACTTTGACCCACTGGGCGAAGGCGCCGTCGAAATCGGAGCCCATCCACACGGTGTCCATCGACCCGAAGCCGTCCTTGCGCATGCACGCGCGGACGAGCACCCGCTTGCCGATGAGCGCAGCACCCACGCCAGGCGCAACCGCAGCGACACGGCCGCAGCAGTCCGTACCCTGGATGAACGGAAACGGCGTGCCCTCGTTCCAGCCACCATCGGCCCGCTCGGTGGTCTCCGCACTGGCGGTTTCCTCGGTCCCGCCGGTCACGCTGGATGAATACCAGCCCAGACGGGTGTTGATTTCCGTGTTGTTGACGCCTGCCGCCAGCACCTGCAGCAGCACCTCACCCGCGCCCAGGGCGGGAACCGGCACGTCGCAATACACCAGCTTGTCGTAACCGCCATTTCCGACGGTCACGACGGCCTTCATCGTGCTGCTCACACCCGTCGTATCAAACCGGTTCTCGCCGTCCTTTCCACTCAATTCCTTCGTCATTTGCACCACTCCATTCCAGCAACCCTCGCCTTCAGGCGCCCGGGTTCATTAGCCGTAACAGTGTCCCAGCAAAAGCGCTGCACCGCAAAAACGGAATTGCAAATACGACCTCTTCTCATTACTATTCCTCCCATTCATGTGCCGTGGTGTTGCAACTCCGGCGCCGAACACGTCCGCCATGCGACGGAAAACAACTTCAAGAGGTTAAAGATGCAAGTGCTTCGCCCCCGTGCCCTTGCCCTGTTCGCCCTTGCCCTGTTCGCCCTTGCCCTGCTCGGCACTGCCAGCCTGGCGCATGCCTAGCGCCCCCTGAGCGTCGATGACGCGGGCACGCTCGACAAGGGCGGCGCCAAGCTGGAGGCGGGCTGGTCGAAGGACGACGAAGCCAAGGGCTACGACGCCGCCGCCGGCTTCAGCCCGATCGAGACCCTCGAGCTTGAGATTGGCTTCGGGCGTTCGCGCGATTTCGCCACCGCCGGGAACGAAGCCACCAACGGCCAGGGCCTCGCACTGAAGTGGGTGCCGCTGCAATCCGAAACCGGACTGTCCGCGGGTCTCAAGTACGAGTACGGACGCGACCGTACCGAAGGCGAGTCGGCCTACGTGAATTCGCTGACCGGCCTGCTGACCTGGACCTTCGAAGGCGGCCAGATGGTGCACACCAACCTTGGCCGTGAAGTGACCCGCGAGGATGGCGACACCGACGCCGTGAACACCTGGGGTGTCGCCGTCGATCTTCCGCTCACCGAGAAGCTGAGCTTCGTGGCAGAGACCTTCGGCAACGAGGACAGCCGTCCGGACCGCGCCATCGGCCTGCGCTACGAGATCATCGAAGGCGTGAAGATCTCCGCCGCAGTCGGCCACGGCAACGATCGCAGCTTCGCCAACGCCGGAATCGGCTGGGAGTTCTGATCCACCAGCGCATGCCCGACCCGGCGTCGGGCGTGCGCCCCTGTTCACGCCCCCCGACAACGCACAACGGAGCGAACCCAATGCGCCTGATCACCCTCGTTTCCGCACTCGCCGCACTGCATTTCTCCACCGCCACGCTGGCCGCCGAGACAGTGACCGCGCCGCGTGTCCTCGCTCACTATGGCGAGCTCGTCCACGCCACCTACGCCGATGCCCATGCCGGCGCACTGGCACTGCAGAAGGCGGTCGACGCCTTCGTCGCCGCACCGTCCGAAGCCGGACAGCAGGCAGCCCGCAAGGCCTGGCTCGCCGCACGCGAGACCTACGGTCAGACCGAAGCCTTCCGCTTTTACGGCGGCCCGATCGAGCGCGAGGACGGCCCCGAGGGCAGGATCAACGCCTGGCCGATGGACGAGGCCTATGTGGACTTCGTCGAGGGTGCAAAGGACGCCGGCATCATTGCCAACCGCACGATCCCCATCGACATGGACACCCTCTCCGGCCTGAATGAGAAGGACGGCGAAGAGAACATCTCCACCGGCTGGCACGCCATCGAGTTCATGCTGTGGGGCCAGGACCTTGACGACAACGGCCCCGGCCGCCGTGCCTACACCGACTTCGTCGACGGCAAGGCGCCCAACGCCGACCGCCGCCGCGCCTACCTGAAAGTCACCACCGACCTGCTGGTGAAGGATCTCGGCGACCTGGCAGCAGCCTGGGCACCCGGCGCCGACAACTACCGCAAGGGCTTCGTCGCCGACGCGGGCAACGTCGCCAAGGTGATCTCTGCCCTCGGCATCCTGTCGCGCGGCGAGCTGGCCGGCGAACGCATCGAAGTGGCGCTTGACTCGCAGAACCAGGAAGACGAGCACTCGTGCTTCTCCGACAACACTCACCGCGACGTCGTGGCCAACGCCACCGGTATCCGCAACGTATGGCGCGGCCAGTACGTCCGCGCCGATGGCAGTGTACTCAAGGGGCCGGGCGTGCGCGATCTGGTTTCGGCGAAGAACAAGGCCGTCGCGGGCCGCGTGGATGCCCAGATCGACACGTCGGTGAAGGCCGCGGAAGCGATTCCCGCACCCTTCGACCGCGCCATCCTGGTCGGCACGCCGGGTCGCAGCAAGGTCGAGGCCACCGTGGTCGCGCTGAAGAAGCAGACCGAAGGCCTGGTCGAAGCAGCTGCGGTGCTCGGCATCAAGCGTCTGAACACCGTCGCGCCCGACTGAACGCCCGGTGACCGAGGGTGCTGACGCGGCCACGGGCTGCGGTCTGCACCCTCTCATCCGGCGCCTGCCTCCTTCCCCCTCGCTTTCTGCTTCCGCGCCCATGAAATCCAGACGCCTGCTCCTTGGTCTCGGCGTACTCGCCGCCACCGGCATTGCCTTCGCCGCCGTGCAATCGGTTCGCCCGACGATTGGCTACGAACCGGGCGAAGAACGCCCCGGCGGCGCCACCACCACGCCCGACCACGGACGCAACGCTTTTTCATATCCGGCGGCAAACCTGTCGATGGACCGGCAGACTGCGTTCTTCATCGGCAACTCGTTCTTCAAGAAGAGCTGGGTCGGCGCACCGGCCTCGACCTCGGGTCGGGACGGGCTCGGCCCGCATTTCATTTCCCGCGCCTGTGCCGGCTGTCACGTGCTCGACGGCCGCGGCGCCCCGCCGGCGGTGGACGCCAACGGCGTCAGCACCGAACAAGCGGTGGGCTTGCTGCTGCGCCTGTCGATCCCTGGTGACGGTGGCAAGGACGGTGTGGTGCCCGAGCCCACCTACGGCTCGCAACTGAACAATCAGGCCTTGCCCGGCATCCGCCCTGAGGCCCTGATCACCGTGAGCTACACCGAGGTACCCGGCCGCTTCGCCGACGGCACGCCCTACAGCCTGCGCCAGCCCACGTACACGCTGAGCGAACCCGGCTACGGCCCGCTGCACCCGCAGACGCTGATCTCACCGCGCATTGCCCCACAGGTCATCGGCCTCGGCCTGCTTGAGGCCATCCCCGAAGCCCGCCTGCTCGAGATCGCAGCGCGCCAGGCTGCAGATCAGGCCGGCATCTCGGGCCGCCCGAACCGGGTGTGGGACGCGGTGCGGCAGGACTGGGTCGTGGGGCGCTTCGGCTGGAAAGCCAACGTGGGCAGCGTCGCACACCAGACCGCCGCCGCCTTCAACGGCGACATCGGCATCACCTCCAGCCTGTTCCCGCACGAAGAATGCACCACCGCACAGCAGGACTGCCGTGCGCGGCTGCAGCAGGAAGCCGCCTGGCGCAGCGAGCGCGGAGAGCACCGCACCGACATCGACGACCGCTCGCTCGATCGCAGCATCTACTACACCACCACGCTCGCGGTACCCGCCCGGCGCACACCGGCCGACCCGCAAGTCCTCGAGGGCAAGCGCATCTTTCATCAGGCACAGTGCGCGAGCTGCCATGTACCGAACCACGTCACTGGCGACTCGGACGCCTTCCCGGAACTGGCAGGGCAATCCATCTGGCCATACACCGACCTGCTGCTGCACGACATGGGTGAGGCTCTCGCCGACCACCGCCCCGACTTTGCTGCCGACGGGCGCGAATGGCGCACCCCGCCGCTGTGGGGCGTCGGCCTGATCCAGACCGTGAATGGTCACCAGACCCTGATGCATGACGGCCGCGCGCGCGGCGTGCTGGAGGCGATTCTGTGGCACGGCGGCGAGGCGGAAGCCGCCAGGCAGCACGTGCTGGGCCTGAACGCTGCCGAGCGCGATGCGCTGGTCCGCTTTGTGGAGTCACTATGATGTTTACCCGGTTTCGTACCAGCCGTTTCGGCCTGCCCTTCGCCGGCCTGCTGTTTTCGCTTGCCCTGCCTGCCCACGCCGCCGCGCCGGCGCCCATCGTGATGCCATCGCAGTGGATGAGCGCCCTGGCCAGCCAGCGCCTTGCGCCAGGCTACCGCCACTTCGGTGACAAGGTGGATGCACTGGCGAGCGCGCTCGCCGCAAGCTGTGAGGGTCAGCCCGCCGCCGCGTCTGCTGCCCGCCAGCGCTGGCTGGAGGCTGCGCACGACCTGCGCGAACTGAGCCCACTGCCCATCGGGCCGGTGCTCGAGTCGCGCCTGCTGCGCCGCATCGACTTCTGGCCCACGCGTCCGGCACAGATCGAAAGCTCGATCGCGCAGTATGCAAAGACGCCCGCCAACACCGCGCGCATCGGCCTGCCTGCGCGCGGCCTGCCTGCGCTTGAGTACCTTCTGTTCGACGCCGAACGGTCGGCGCTCGCGGACGACGGTCCCGCCTGCCGCTATGCCGTGTGGCTCGCCCGCGACACCGCTGCGGGCATCTCTGCGACCGTATCGGCCTGGCCGGACTGGATTGCCGGCCTCACCGAGGCCGAACCCGAGCGCGAGGCGCGCCTGCTAGCCGACGGCATCAACATCCTGATCGGCAGCACCGAAACCCTGCGCCTCAAGTATCTCGAAAAGCCCCTGCGCCCGCACACCGGCCCGGCGGAAACCGACGCCTGGCGCAGCGGGTCCGCACGTGCCGGCCTGACGGCGTACTTCTCCGGTCTGCGCGCCGGCCTGCAGGGTGACGAGGGCATGCCCGGGCTCACCGCAATGCTGCGCGGACGCGGACTGCTGACCCTGGCGGAGCGCCTCGACCAGCGCATCGACGCGGTGCAGACGGCGCTGGCAGCGCTGCCCCCGGACTTCGCTGCCGACGCTGCACGCCCGCAGACTGACGCCCTGGTCAGCGAACTCAGCCGCCTGCAACGCCTGCTGGCCGAGGAGCTTGCCGACGCGATGAAGGTCAGCGTCGGCTTCGGAGAGAACGATGGCGACTGATCTGCAGCGCCGCCGCCTGCTGGCCGCCCTTCCCGCCGGCTTCATCCTCGCGCATCTGCCCGCGCCTGCCCGGGCCGCGTTTGCCGCCGAACCCGCGCTGCTCACCTGCTGGGCCGACTCGCCCTCACGCCCGCGCCACTTCTTTGCCGGGCGCAGCACCGACATTTCCCACGCATTCGAGCTGCCCGCACGCGGTCACGAACTGGCCTGGCATCCGTCGGGCGACGGCTCCGCGGTGGTCGCCGCGCGCCGACCGGGCCGCTTTCTGCTGCGCTGGGACGTGCCCAGTGGCCGGCAGCTGGCCGCGTTCGACGTCTATGACGCCGACGAGGACATCCGCCTCGAGGGCCATCTGAGCTTCAGCCGCGACGGACGCCTGCTGTTCGCCACCGAGAGCGAACTCATCAATGGTCACGGCCGCGTGGGCGTGTACGACGCACTCACGCTGCAGCGCCTCGCCGCCTGGCCCACCGGCGGCCTTGGCCCGCATGCGCTGATGCAGCTCACCGACGGACGCATTGCGGTCGCCAACGGCGGCATCCTCACCCTGCCCGAGACCGGACGCCTCAAGCGCAACCTGGACAGCATGGACCCGACCCTTGCGCTGCTCGACCCCGAAGACGGCCGCGTGCTCACGCAATACCGCGTGCCGGACCCGTGGATGAGCGTGCGCCACATCGCACAGGCGGCCGATGGCCGCATCGCAGTGTCGCTGCAGAACGAAGCCGGGGATGCGGCAGACACGACCAGGGCGCGGCCACTGTTCGCCCTGCTCACGGACGAGGGCCTGCGCTACGGCACGGCAACGCCCGAGGTGCTCGCAGCCTGCGGCGGCTACGCCGGCGACATTGTCGCAATCGACGGGCCGACAGGCCCCGTATTCGCGGTGAGTTGCAGCGTGGCCGGCACGCTTGCGCTATGGGAGGCGGACGGCAGCTTCATCGGCCATCTGCCCACACCCGGCGTCTGTGCGCTGACCGCCACGCGCGGGGGACTGCTTGCCACCGGTGACGGCGGCGACCTGTGGGCAGTCGCACCCGGCGAAGCCCGCGCCCAGGCGCACTGGCCACACGCATTCGCCTTCGACAATCACGCGCGTCCGGGCTGATCGTCCACGCCTGCAACAGGCACTCAGAACACCGACAGGCCGGTGCGCGCGACGAACATTTCGAGCGCCTTCATGCCCAGCAGCGAGTTGCCGGTCTCGTCCAGTCCCGGCGACCACACGCACAGGCTTAGCGTATCGGGCAGCACGGCCACGATGCCGCCGCCCACCCCGCTCTTGCACGGCAGGCCGATGCGGAAGGCAAACTCGCCGGCCGCGTCGTACGTGCCGCAGGTGAGCATCAGCGAGTTGATGCGTCGTGCCTGGCGATCGGAAACCAGCGCCGAGCCATCGAGCGGATGCGCGCCGTCATTGCACAGGTAGCCGATGGCCCGGGCAAGCTGCACGCAGTTCATTGCCACCGAGCACTGGTGAAAATAGAGATCGAGCACCGGCGCAACGTCGTTGTCGATATTGCCGAAGCCTTTCATGAAGTTGGCCAGCGCGATGTTGCGAAAACCCGTCTCCGCCTCCGACGCGGCCACCTCCTCGTCAAACGCCACGGCTTCGCCGCACAGGCTGGAGAGCAGCGCGAGAATCTCGGCCCGCCCATCGCCGCAAGTGCTCACCAGGCGGTCGGCCACCGCAATCGCCCCGGCGTTGATGAAGGGGTTGCGTGGCACGCCGTGTTCGGCTTCGAGCTGCACCAGGGAGTTGAACGGGTTGCCCGAGGGCTCGCGCCCGATGCGCTGCCACAGGACCTCGCCCAGGTTGCGCATGGCGAGAGTGAGCGAGAACACCTTGGAGACACTCTGGATGGAGAACAGCGTCGTCGCGTCGCCCGCACAGTACTCCGCGCCCTCGCGTGTGCGCAATGCAATGCCCAGCTGGTGGGACGAGACCCGCGCCAGGGCGGGGATGTAGCTCGCCACCTTGCCGGCGCCGAGTTCCGGTTTGAGCGTGCTGACGATGTCGTCGAGTACGGGCTGGAAGTCCATCGTCCTGTCCTTGCGAGTGCGGTGCGGTGCGGTGCGGTGCGGTGCGGTGCGGCAGAATGGTGCGGACGCTCAGTGCCTGGGGATACCGCTGCGCACCGTATAGACATACAGCGCCTCGACCTGCTCGCGTGCCCACGGCGTGCGCCGCAGAAACTTGAGACTGGAGGCAATGCTGGGCTCGTGATTGAAGCAGCGGATGTCGATCTGCTGCCCGAGCTCCGCCCACGTGTAGTAGGTCAGCAGTTCGTTGAGGATCTTCTCCAGGGTGAGGCCGTGGAGGGGATTATTGGGCTGCACATCTGCCATGGGCTTGTCTCGGATCGGGGCAGGCGAACGATAGCAGCCCCCGGGCTGCGCCCCAAGTTTTCAGGGCGCGCGCCGGAACTGACTATGCCCAGGTATCGATCACGCCACCCGCGGTTCCGGCGGGCGCAGCGGGCACGGGCGGCAAGGCCTCGAGCAGCTGCATTGCGCTCTGCTCCTGGATGTCCATGGCTTTCTTGAGCACCGACATCGACACTTCCTGCTGCAGCTGGGCCGCGGAGTTGGCACTCGCGGCTGCGGCGATGGATGAGACATCCATGTCGCACCTCCTTGTCTGATTCTGGCGAACACGCCGATACCGGGCTTAACGGCAGCGCGCAGAAAAACTTGAATCGCCCGTCACCGCGACCTTGCGCACCAAATTGGTGTTTATCCGAGTACCTTAGTCGGGATAGCACGGGTAACATGACGGAATCTTTAGCGGGCGCCCCTCGCCTCGCCCGCCGCCAATCGAGTCAGCCCCTGCACAATGATTCTGATCCTGAAGTCCTTCCGTTCACTCTACTTTGCCACCCTGCTGATGCTGCTGGGCTCGGGCCTGCTCAGCACTTACCTGGCCTTGCGGGTCGCGGCAACGGCAGACGGCCTGTGGGTGGGTGCCTTGATGACGGCAAACTACGTCGGCCTGGTGCTGGGCGGCAAGGTGGGACACCGGCTGATTGGACGCGTCGGCCACATCCGCGCCTATGTGGCGTGCGCCGGCGTGGTGACGGCGGCCGTGCTCGGTCACGGCCTGACCGACTGGCTGCCGGCGTGGCTGACGCTGCGCATGGTGATCGGCCTGTGCATGATGTGTCAGTACATGGTGATCGAGAGCTGGCTCAACGAGCAGTCCCACGCCGAGCAACGCGGGCAGGTGTTTTCCGGCTACATGGGCGCCTCCTATCTCGGCCTGATTCTGGGGCAGCTGGTACTGGTGGCGCACCCTGAGCTCGGCCTGGAGTTGCTGATGCTGGTCGGGCTGTGTTTTGCCCTGTGCCTGGTGCCGGTGGCCCTTACCCACAAGCTGCACCCGGCCAAGCTGCACCCAGCGCCGCTCGAGCTGCGCTTCTTCTTCAAACGCGTTCCGCTGTCGCTGATCACGATTCTGGTCGCCGGCTTGCTGATTGGCTCCTTCTACGGCCTCGCGCCGCTCTACGGCACGCGCATGGGCCTGACGACCGAGCAGGTTGGCCTGTTCATGGGTAGCTGCATTTTTGCCGGTCTGCTCGTGCAATGGCCGCTGGGCTGGCTGTCGGACCGGCGTGATCGCGTATGGCTGATCAGCCGCTGTGGCGCGGTGCTGGCGGTGTTCGCCCTGCCACTCGCAGTCTTGCCCGAGGCGCCGATATGGCTGCTGTTCGCGGCGGGCTTTGCCGTGTGCATGCTGCAGTTCTGCCTCTACCCGCTTGCGGTTGCGCTCGCCAACGACCACGTGACCGCAGACCTGCGGGTATCGCTCACCGCCATGCTGCTGCTGACCTTCGGCGTGGGCGCCAGTATCGGCCCACTCCTCGCCGGCGTGCTCATGCGCTTTCTGGGTGCCAACATGCTGTATGTCTTTGTCGCCGTCTGCGCGGCCGTGGTGGCTTGGCGGGTGCAGCCCAAGCGCGCGACCCACCTGCATCAGGTCGACGACGCGCCACTGCATCACATCCCGATGCCCGACAGCACCAGCAGCTCGCCGCTCGCCGCCGCCCTCGACCCGCGGGTCGACGAGCAGATTGCGCAAGAGCAGATGCAGCATGCCGGACCGGAACAGCAGACGTCTCCCCCGACCGACGAACCCGTCGAGCGGCCTTCAGGCAGCTGACGCCGGGCGGGTGCCCTCAGCGCGCACCACGGGACCGACTCAGAGCTGGTTTGGCGGCACGATGCCGTGGCGCTTCATGCGGCGATAAACCGTTGCACGGCACAGTCCGAGTTCTTCAGCTGCTGCGGTCACGCACCACTTGTGACGCTGCAGGACTTCGAGCAACCATTCCCCCTCACGCTCGCTCCAGCGCGGCCCTGGGCCGGCCACGGACGGCGCTGGCGCCTGGGGTGCAGGCCTGTATGCAAGTGACGGATCCATCAGTTCATCGGGCAGATCACACCCCCGGATCCGTCCGCTGTCGCTGACCGCCAGCGCAAAGCGCAGCACGTTGCGCAACTGACGCACGTTGCCCGGCCAGGCATGACCGCACAGCAGGGCCATGGCCGCCGGGTCGATCTCAGCTTCGCACCCCATCTCCGCCGCTTCCTCGGCCACGAGCAGATTGATCAGGTAGGTCTTGTCCTCGCGCATCCTGAGTGCGGGCAGGTAGAGCGTCGCACCACACAGCCTGTAGTAGAGATCCTCGCGGAACAGACCATCGGCAATCAGCTTGCGCAGGTCACGGTGCGAAGCGGCCACCACCGTCAGCCGGATCGGCTGCGCCCTGTCGCTGCCGAGCGGAGTCACCTCCTTCTCGGCCAGCACACGCAGCAGTCGCGTCTGCAGGTGAATGGGCATGTCACCGATTTCGTCCAGGAAAAGGGTGCCGCCGTCAGCCTGTGCGATCAGGCCCTTCATGCCCTTGCTGCGCCCGCCGGTAAAGGCGCCGGCGGCGTAGCCGAACAGTTCGCTCTCGATCAGCGACTCGGGGATTGCGGCGCAATTGATGGCCACGAACGGCTTGTCGCAGCGATCGCTCGATTCGTGCAAGGCCTTGGCCACGACCTCCTTGCCGGTCCCGGTTTCGCCGTGCAGCAGGATGCAGACCGACTTGTTGACGAGGCGTTTTGCCTGCCTGATCAGGCGCTGCATCTGCGGATCATCCCCGGCCAGACGGTCGAGCGCGGGCGCGCTCACGTCCGGCTCGGCCATCTGCGAGCGTTCCGACCAGCGATTGGGCGCAACACTCGGCGCAATCACGTGAGCATAGAAAACGTCGTGATCAAAGGTGGCCAGGGCCGCACGTTCGTTCGCGAACGCGGTGCGGCCAATGCGCCACACCTCGGCACAGCCTTCGCGGAAGATCGAATCCAGGGAACTGCCTACGAGCGCACACGACACACCGCTCGGCCCTCCAGCCCTGAGCACACGACGCGCACCGTTGTTGGCGCCGACAACGACACCGTCGGCATCGAAGGCCAGCAGCATTTCACTGCTGGCATCCACCATTGGCCAGGCCGCCCCCAGCCGCAGCACGTAGGATTCGCGGAAGAAACGCATGAAGTTGGCGTCTTCGACCATCTTGGCGTACATCACCGTCAGCTGCAGCGCCAAGTGCTGACTCTCGCGCGGTGAAGGGGAGCTCAGGGCGGAGATGTCGAGCACCCCGAGCAACGCCCCAGTGGGGTCGAACAGCGGCGCACTGTTGCAGGTCAGCGCGATGTGAGACGAGTCAAAGTGATCGATCTGGTGGCAGGTAATCGGGCTGAGATCGGCGATGCATGTACCCACCGCGCAGGTGCCTGCGCGCGCCTCGCTCCAGTCGGCACCGAGGTAGAGACCCGAGCGTCGGAGTTCTCCCTCCCAGCGGTCATTGCCGATGAAGTCCACGGTCACGCCGCTGCCATCGGTCAGCAGCAGCACGTAGCCGAGATCGCATACCCGCTTGTAGAGTTGCTCCATACCGGTGCGTGCGACCAGCAGAAACTCCTCGATCTGCTCGCGGTGCTGGCGCAGCTGGCTGTGTCCGATGATGTGTGCAGGCGTCGGCCGGGTGGGGTCGAGATCGTAATCCTCGATGCAGCGCAGCCAGGAACGCTGGATCCGGTCTTTGGATACGTCATTGCTCCGGGCCACGGACAGCACCCGCGAGATATGATCGCGTTGAGCGAGTTGCATTGCCAATGTCTCCTCCATGCGCGCCTTTGCGGGAGAGCCCCCCCAGGCGTCGGTCGTACGTCAGGCCGTTCGGGCGGCCTGCGTCGTCATTTCCTCATCTTATATCATTCGTAGCATCCTGCCGGCGCACGGCCCGCCCCCCTTCGGCGCAGACCGTGCACCTTCACTGCAGTCAGGGCAAGGCCTGGGCCAGCGCCACACCACGCTCAACCACCCAGAACGACGCGACCACGGAGCACGGCAGGGCCAGCACCCGTCCATTGGCAAAGTGCGGGCTTCGCCAGTAGCGCCGCAGCAGCCAGAGCAGCGGCGCAGCGACGAGCGACAGGGCAATCTGGCCCAGTTCAATACCAAGGTTGAAGCCGACGATCAGGCCCGCAAGATTACCTGCAAGACTCGATGCAGCGTCGGTCAGCGCGAACGAGAAGCCGAACCCGTGGACCAGCCCGACGCAGAACACCACAGGCGCGAGCAGGGCGCGCTCGCTTGCCCTCAGCACCCGCCAGCCGGCGTACACGATGGACGCCGCGATCGCCACCTCCACCCCGGGCGCAAACCACGCAAGCGCATTCAGCCCGCCGAATGCACCAGCGCACAGGGTGATCGAGTGCCCCAGCGTGAAGGCGAGCGAGGTGCGCGCAAACTGCGCCACGCTCGATGCGCCGAGCACCAGCAAGAGGATGAAGAGCACATGATCGAGTCCGCCGAGTACGTGGTGAATGCCCCCCTCGATGTAGTTGAGGAAGCCTGGCTGCGGTTCTGCCGCCTGCGCGCCGCCACCACCTGCAGTCGCCGCCCGCGCCGCCTCGATGTCGAATGTGGAGGACAGACTGCCCACGCTCTGATGACTGCCGACACTGCTGTCCTCGCGATGGATGCGCACGATGTTGACAGCACGCTCAGCCAGATCAGGCCACTCGAGGGGGCTGCCGGACAAGACCGACTGCACCCCGGGCAGCGGGCGCGGAAAGCGCAGGCGCATGCTGACGACCGCGTCAGCCAGGTCGACCGAGACATCGTCGTACACGGTCACACCATCGCCCACGTTGCGCTCGATCGCTGGCAGATAGGTGAAGGGGTCGCGCGCAGCGAGGGTGTCTATGCGCGCCCCTTCCAGGCTGCCATACGCACCATCGATCTGCAGCGCGCGACCGAGGCGCGCCTGCAGCAAGCGGGTGTCGCGACGCAGGGCGGCACCATCCACCACAAGCTGCCCGCGCTCATCGGTGTCGAGGAAGTGCGGTGGCGGCTGATCACCGCCCACGGTCCAGTCGTGTGGCAGCAGCACCATGGCCAGCGGCATCTGCACATACACCCGCAGCGCGCCATCGTGCGGTACGACGTGGACGATGCGGGCCATGAAGTCCTGGAAGTGGGCCCTTGCCATGGCGCCATACGACAGCACACAGGCAAGGAGCAGCCAGACAAGCGTGCGGCCCGCGCCGCACGCCAGCCGCGCCCTTACTTGCGCGGGTCCCACAGCCGCTCACTGGTGGTGAGTTCGTAGGCACGCCCGTCCGGCGCACTCACGAGTTCCAGCTGCATGCCCCAGGGCGACATGAAGTAGATCCAGGTCAGCCCCTTGAGCGGCCCGTCGGCAAACAGATGGGGTTCGCCGAGGAACTTCACCCCCTTTGCCTTCATGTCTGCCATCGCCGCCTTCATGTCGTCGACATAGAAGGCAATGTGATGCCCGCCGATGTCACTGTTCTTCGGCCCTTGCTTACGCTGGTCGGGCGAGGTGTACTCGAAGATCTCGAAGTTGGTGCCGTTATTGCATCGCATCATGTGAGCCACCGGAATTTCGGCGCGCGGATTGACGTTGAGGTTCTCTTTCATCCAGTCGTCCTTGAAGGGACCGAACGGACCGATGGTGAAGAAGGCCTTGCAGCCCATCACGCCCACGAAGAAATCCACCGCCTGCTGTGCATTGGGCACGGTGAAGCCAAAGTGTTCAACACCGCGCATGCCGGGTACGGCAGCATGCGCGGCCGGCAAGGCGGCGGCCAGGGTAAGGGCGGCAACGCAACGACGGAACAGGCGGCCGCTTCTGGAGCTGTTTTCGAGTTTCATTTGAGAGATTCCTTTCATGTTCTGCATTTGTCATTGCTCCTCGCTGCAGGCTTGCTGAGGCGAAAAGGTGGGGGCTCCGCAAGCGGGCCCCCCAAGCTCACGCGAGGAGGAACGCGTTCATCGACTGTGTAGCCCGGAGCACGGACGCTCAGAGTTCGCGCCGCTTCATCGCCCCCGCGATGTATTCCGCCTGCCGGACGGCAAGCGCGACGATGGTGAGCGTGGGGTTGGCCGCGCCACTGGAGGTGAACTGGCTGCCGTCGGACACGAACAGGTTCTTGATGTCGTGCGTCTGCCCCCACTTGTTCACCACACCATCACGCGCCTCGGCGCTCATACGGTTGGTGCCCATGTTGTGGCTGGCCGGATAGGGCGGCATGTCGATCACGCGGGTGGCGCCGATGGCTTCGGACAGCTTGCGCCACTGGCCGAGGCCGTGGCGGCGCATGGCCGCGTCGTTGGTGTGGTCGGTCTTGGTGACGATGGGAACCGGCAGCCCGTACTGATCCTTCTCGGTGGGGTGGAGGGTGATGCTGTTTTCCTCTTGGGCCATGTCTTCGCCGCACACCCACACACAACTCATGTGGTCGTACTTTTCCAGCGCGGAGCTGACCTCGCGCCCCCAGCCACCGGGTTTCATGAAGGCGGCGGCAAAAGGCAGATGCAGGGCCAGACCCTCAAGGTGGTAGCCGCCGACGAAGCCACGGTCGGGCTTGTTCGCAACCTCGTCCGCCACCACCGCGCCGATGTCGAAACCGCGGTACATGTACACCGGCCCCGGATTGATGGTGAGCGCCGCCGCCGTGGTGTGGTTCATGTAGTTGCGGCCGACCTGTCCCGAGGAGTTGGCGAGGCCGTCGGGGAACATCGAGGATGCCGAGTTGAGCAGCAAGCGTGGCGACTCGATGGAGTTGCCGGCAACACACACCACACGCGCCTTCTGCAAATGCTGACGTCCGTCCTTGTCGGCATAGAGCACGCCGGTGGCCTTGCCGCTGCTGTCATGTTCGACGCGCAGCACCATGCTCTGCGGCCGCAGTTCGGCGTGACCGGTCTCCATCGCACGCGGGATCTCCGAGTACAGCGTCGACCACTTGGCGCCGATCTTGCAGCCCTGCATGCAGTAACCGATCTGCTGACAGGCGGGACGACCGTCGTAGGGGCGGGAGTTGGAGGCGACCGGGCGCACGATCTCCTTGTAGCCGATCTTGCGCGCACCGGCCTCGATCACCTTGTAGTGGTTGTTGGGCGGCATCGGCGGCAGGCCGCTGGCCTTGGTGCCCGCTACCCCCATCTTGCGTTCGGCGATGTCGTAGTACGGCGCCAGTTCTTCGTAGCTGATCGGCCAGTCCAGCACATTGGCACCCGGCACATGGCCGTAGGTGCTGCGGGTCTTGAATTCGTGCTCCGTGAAGCGAAGCGCCAGGCCGGACCAGTGCATGGTCGAGCCACCCACGCCCTTCACGATCCACGCCGGCAGGTTGGGATAGGTTTCGGTATGGTGCCAGCCGCCGGCCGAGATGCGCTTGTCGAGCCACGAGATCTTGGCAAACATGGCCCACTCGTCGTTCTCGAAATCCTCCTGGGTGTGGTGCTTGCCCGCCTCGAGGATCACCACGTCGATACCCTGCCGGGTCAGTTCGTCCGCAAGCGTGCCACCGCCCGCGCCGGAGCCGACGATGACGACGACGCTGTTGTCGTCCTTGGAAAAGGTCTTGCTCATGTCTCTTGTCTCCGTCTTTTCTTATGGATGTGCGGGATCAGGCCTGGGGCAGCCAGTCGATATCGTCGAAACCGCGATCGACGTAGCCGCCCTTCTCCCACGACGAGCCCTCCTCACCGAACAGCGGCCATACCGCCTTGTTGTTGTAGAAGCCGGTCACCATGTCGCCCTTGATCTTCTGGAAGAAGGCACCGCGCTCGATCGCGTACAGCAGGCCCAGGCGTTCGGTTTCGGTGGGGACGTCGGCATAGGGCTTCCTGAAGCTCGCCATGGCGAGACGGTCGAGTTGCGCGACGCCGTCGAGAATCAGCTTCTTGAGCGCGGGGTCCTTGGCCGCCATCGCGTCGTAGGGCTCGATCGCGAGCATGTAGTAGCGATCAGAGATCCTGTCGTGGGGGAAGATGTCGCGCGCCATGACCAGCAGGGTCTTGCCCGGACCCGCGCCAAGCTGGGTGAAGCCGGCGGCGAGGGCATCACGCGCAGGCATCATCAGGCTGCCTGCGGACAGCGCGGTCACGCTCGCCGCCGCCACGCCAGAACCTTTGAGAAATCCGCGCCGGCTGACGGTGATCCGTTTTTCAACGACGCGCATGCCCTGCGCTGCAGGGGTGTTGCGGTGTTCGTCCTTCATGATGTCTCCTCTTGTTGTGTACTGCCTGGTCGTAACTTGGATTTCGCGGATTCAGGCCGCCACGGAATGGGGCGGAAACGGGTTTGAAAGCGGGACCGGGTGCACACCGAGCACATCGGTCAGCATCTGGTGCAGGGCCGAGGCGAAGCCCTCGACCAGCGGCGCCGACCCGAGCGCTTCCTCGCACGACGTCGTCCGACGTTCCAGCGCTGCCCTGTCTCCGGCGGGGCGGTCGAGGGTGTCGCACAGCAGCGTCCAGTCCGGGCGCGCAAGCAGGGTGCCCGAGGTGAGCAGTACCCCGTGCCGCCGGCGCAGCTGCGCGAGGCCGACGATCTTGCGACCGTCGACCACGACCTCCCACGGCGACAGGCCGCCGAAGCAGGCCCAGCCCAGGGCGGGATCTGCGGTGCTGCCACGCACGTCGGCAGGCGACAGGGCGTGTGCGGCAACGCCCATGTCGCGCAGCAGACCCGCGATCAGCACCCCCAGCCAGCGGTAGCTGGTGACCGTGCCCCCCGCCAGCAGCCTGTGGTCGGGCGGCAGCAGGATGGAGGTGCTGAGCATCCACGGCCCGGTGAGCACCGCGCCGCCGCCCGAACTGCGCTGGACGAGCTCGCAACCGGCGGGACGCGAACGCGCCTGATTAAGCAATGCCGCCTGTGAGCAGCCGAACACCACGCCCGGCGCGCGATAGGTCCACAAGCGCAGCTGCGGTTCGCGCACCGGCGCCTGGAGCAGCGCTTCATGCCAGCGCTGCTCGTCGGTGCTGCTCACCACGGCAAGACGGGGCTCGGCGTCGTACATCACAGATCCGCCGACTCGATGCGGCGCGCGAGGTCGCCCAGAAAAAGCGCCGCCGGGTATCCATCCACCGCGCGGTGGTCGAACACCAGGTGCAGGCCCATCATCGGTGCGATGACGACTTCGCCATTGCGCGCAACAGGCTTGTCGAGCACCCGTGTCACCCCGAGGATCGCGACCTGCGGCGGATTGATGATCGGCGAGAAGCTGTCGATCGCGGTCGTGCCGAGGTTGGTCACGGTGAAGGTGCCGCGCTGGTAGTAGCCGGCACCGAGCGCCCCTGCCCGTGCACCGGAGGCGACCTGCCTGAGCGCATCCGAGAGTGCCGGCAGGGCCAGCCGGTCGGTATTGCGGATGACCGGCACCATCAGGCCGTCGTCGAGACTGACGGCGACCCCGATGTTGATCTCGGGCATGAGCTCAACCGCCTTGTCGCGCATCAGTGCGTTGAGTCGCGGATGTTCGCGCAGGGTGAGGGCAAGCGCACGCAGCACCAGTACGGTGAGCGACACCTTGTCGCCGGCTGCGGCGAGGTCGCGGCGCAGCCCCTCGCAACGACTTACATCCACCTCGACCGAGTGCAGAACGCGCGGAATCTGCCAGCCCTGCCCCATGTTGCGGGCAATGGCGCCGCGCAACCCGGTGAGCGGAATCATCTGCGCAGCCGGCACGTCGGCTGCTTGCACAGTGCTTGCGGGGGCATTCATGATCAGCCCTCGATCACCGCAAGCACGGCGCCGCGACCGAACGTATCGTCCACTGCGACCTTCAGTGCCGCCACCTTGCCGCCGCAGGGGGCAAGGATCTCGTGCGTGGTCTTCACCAGCTCGGCCACGGCCAGGATCTGCCCGGCCTCGACACTGTCGCCCTCGGCCACCTGCCACTCCTGCAGCAAGGCTTCGGTTCCCTCTTCCACATCCGCCCACACGGCGTCGTCCATCACGATATCGGTCATGTGTGTTCTCGCTTTCAGTTCAGGTTGAGTTGCATCAGGTCGCGCACCGCGGCGGCAATGCCATCCACCTGCGGAATGGCAAAGTCTTCGAGCGGGCGGCTGAAGGGAATGGGCACATCGGGCACGGCCAGGCGGCGGATCGGCGCCTTGAGCTTCACGCGGTCGAGATGCTCGGCGACGATCGCCGCGATCTCGCCGGAGAGCCCGAAGGACAGGTAGTCCTCGTCGGCCACCAGCAGGCGGCCGGTCTTGGCCACCGAGCGCAGCACGGCCTCCCTGTCGAGCGGCACCAGGGTGCGCAGGTCGATGATCTCGACGTCGATGCCTTCGGCTGCGAGCTTGTCCCCTGCCAGCACGGCCTTCTGCACCATCTGCGACAGGGTGACGATGGTCAGGTCGCGGCCCTCGCGCACCACCTTGGCCTCGCCGAAGGGGATGGTGTAGGGCTCGAGCGGAACGGCGTTGGTGCTGCCCTCGAAATAGGACATCCACGACAGCCCCATGATGCCCTTGTGATACATGAACACCACCGGGTTGTCGTCGCGGATCGCCGCCGTCATCAGGCCCTTGGCGTCATACGCGTTGGACGGCACGACGACCTTGAGCCCGGGCACATGAGCGAAGATGCCGTAAAGACATTGCGAGTGCTGGGCCGCATCGTTGTAGCCGCCACCGATGCCGGTGGTGATCACCACCGGGTACTTGGTGTTGCCACCCGACATATAGGTGTTCTTGGCGAGGTGGTTGTAGATCTGGTCGAAACACACGCCGAAGAAATCCACGAACATGAGCTCGGAGATCGGCCGCAGGCCCTCGGCAGCGGCGCCGATGGCCGCGCCCATGAAGCCGGTTTCGGAAATCGGCGTATCCATGATGCGGTCGGGGCCGAACTTGTCGAGCAGGCCGGTGGTGGCGCTGAAAATGCCACCGTACTTGCCCACGTCCTCACCCATCACGAACACGCGCCGGTCGCGCTCCATCTCCTGGGCCACCGCCTCCGAGATGGCCTGGGCCATGGTCAGGGTGCGGACTTTGGTTTCTGTTGTCATCGCTGTTTCCTCTCGTCGCGGGTCCGGTTCAGTCGGCAAACACGTGAAGCAGGGCTTCGGACGGTTCGGGATAGGGGCTGTTGCGGCCGAACGCATAGGCCGCCTCGATGCGCTCGCTCACGGCCTTGCGCAGGCTGGCGTCGCTGGCGTCGTCGAGCAGGTCGCGTGAGCGCAGCAGCGCGCCAAGCGCGGGGATGGGGTCGTGGGTGCGCAATTCCTGCGCTTCGCCCTTGGGGCGGTAGGTTTCGGGGTCGCCCTGGAAGTGGCCGAGGTAACGGTCGGTCTTGACCTCGATCAGGGTCGGGCCTTCGCCGCGACGCGCCCGTGCCACGGCCTCACCGGCCGCGCGGAATACCGCAACGGCATCGTTGGTCTCCACCAGCACGCCGGGCATGCCATAGCCGGCCGCGCGAACGGCGTTGGATTCGACCGAGGTGGAGTCGTGCTTCCCGACCGAGATGCCGTACTTGTTGTCTTCGCACACGAAGATCACCGGCAGCTTCCACAGCGAGGCCAGGTTGAGCGCTTCATGGAAGGCGCCCTGGTTGGCCGCGCCTTCACCGAAAAAGCCGATCGCCACCCAGTCCTTGCCCAGCTTCTTGGCGGCCAGCGCCGCACCGCAGGCCTGCGGCCCCGATGCCCCGACGATACCGCTGCAGGAGAACTTCACTGCCGGGTCGAACAGGTGCATGTGCCCGCCCTTGCCGCGCCCCAGCCCGGTGGCCTTGCCGAACATCTCGGCGGTCATCGCGTTCAGGTCGACGTTCTTGGCAATCGCGAAGTGATGCGGCCGGTGCGCGCCAACCACGGAGTCTTCCGTCTTCAGGTGGGCACACACGCCCACTGCAACCGGCTCCTGTCCGGCGGCGAGGTGCATCTCGCCCGGCACCGGGCCTCCACCGATATCGAAGGCGAGGCCTTTCTGAATCTTGGGGGGGAGCTTGCCCTCGAGATAGACCTTGGCCATGGTCTCCTCGTACTCGCGAATCTCCACCATCTTTTCGTACATCCACAGCAACTGTTCGGATGTCGGGTCCATAGCAGGTGTCTCCTCTAAACGTCTTGTTGGCCGGCGAATCGCCGTGTGTCGCATCCGGCCCCGTCAGCGGCCGGCTTGCCCTTCCTCATCGCAAGAGCGATGCCAGGCGCCGCACACGGTGCAAGAAAGCGTCGCAAGGCACTGTTTTCAATGGACTTGAATGCTTTTCACCGACGCGCTTTCAGGCAAGAAGAGCGCGAATCTGTCGCAGTCGCTGTTACAGCTGTCGCAGGGGCTGTAACAGCTGTGGCGGGGTAATGAAGGGCGTCCGCCGGGCGCGGCACATCGTCGTCAGGAGCGAAGGGGGCAAGACTGGAGGGCGCACAGCGTCGCGTGGGGCGAAGTTGCAATGCACGCCGGAAAGGTCAGGTCAAAGCGGACAGCGCAGCCCGCCCTGAAAAGGGCGCGCTGCAGGAATCGGGGGTGGAACCGGAGGTCCGCGAGCCACCGATCGCAGGAAGGGGCTGCGTGACCTCGAGACGGTCAGCGGCAAAGCGCCAGGAAAACTTAGGATCAGCAAGGGCACAGCTGCAGCCGGCCCGGGACGCGGGCGCTGGCACAGCCTTGGCGTGAACAGGCAGGCAACGCGGCGGGACCGGGCAAGCGCAGACCGCCCGCCTGAGTACCATTCCAGGACGCCCTTCAGACCCCGGCCGCCTGCGCCCCGACTGAAGGGGACGCATCGGCCTGAGCGCCTGGGACGCTTTCAGATCACCCTGGAAGTCACAAGAAAAAAATGATTGAGCCTCGTCCCGGGGGCTGGCTTACCCCGGGTGCCGCGGAACTCAGGGCTGGGCGCCCACGGTGATGGCAATGCTGCCCACACCGGCGATCCCGCCCTCGAGGCGGTCGCCGACTTTCACCGGCCCTACCCCGGCGGGCGTGCCGGTATAGATCAGGTCGCCGGCTTCGAGGGCGAAATAGCGCGACAGGTGGGCGATCACTTCGGGCACGCTCCAGATCTGCGAGGAAAGATCACCCTGCTGGCGGCGCTCACCGTTGACGTCGAGCCAGATCTCGCCGGCTGCGGGATGACCGCTGCCGCTTGCGGGCACGATCTCGGAGCACGGTGCCGCGGCGTCGAAGGCCTTGCCGATTTCCCACGGACGGCCCGCTTTCTTTGCCGCGCCCTGCAGGTCGCGCCGCGTCATGTCGAGACCGACGCCGTAGCCGAACACATGCTCGAGCGCGTCTTCGGCTGCGATGTTGCGCCCACCGCGACCAATCGCGACAACGAGTTCGATCTCGTGATGAACATCGTTCGATTCGCTCGGATACGGAAACACGCTGCCCGATGCGATCAGGCTGTCCGGATGCTTGGTAAAGAAGAACGGCGGCTCGCGGTCGGGATCGTGGCCCATTTCGCGCGCGTGGTCGGCGTAGTTGCGGCCCACGCAATACACGCGGCGCACCGGAAAGCGCTTTGCGCTCCCGCTCACTGCGACACTGGGTACGGCCGGGGCAAAGACATACTGCTCGTTGTGATCGGACGACACGTCGGGAATCTCCTTGTTATGAGCGCCCCGGAGCGGATCGCGCCCCGGGCTCGCACGTGCGGAAACAAGTCTATCCGCGTCTCGATTTTCCCGGGATACCTGCGATGATAAATTTGACTACGGCAGGCGCCTGACTCAACGCGGCGCGCTGGCGGCCGATCGCCGCGGAAGGAAGCGCGCCAGCATGGGCCAGCGCAGGTTGCCGAGCAGGGCACCGCTGAGGATGGCCGCTGCCGCGAAGCCGGTTGCGGGTCCGAAGTGATGGCCATTCACCACGATCAGCAGAATGGTCGACAACAAGGGCGTCAGGTAAGCCAGGGCACCGACCGCGCGCGGATCGCCATACTTCAGTGCGATGTCCCAGGTCAGAAAGGCCAGCCCCATCGGCCCCAGGCCCAGACCCGCAATCAGGGCGAGGTCGCTGCCGGACAGACCAAGCAGGCCGGCACTACCGAACAGTGCCAGATGCAGCAGGATCGACGCGGCACCCGCCATCAGGCAGCACGCACCGATGGCCGCGGTCGGAAACGACGGCATCCTGCGGCAGCCGAGGGAATAGCCCGCCCACACGAAAGCCGCCGCGATTGCGCTCAGGTAGCCCAGTGCATGCTCGCTCGAGATCGAGAACTTCTCGCCCCCGAGGATCAGAACCGCGCCGCCGAAACCCAGCACCGCGCTCAGCACGTGATTCACGCCCAGACGGTTGCCAGGCAGGAAGACCGGCGTCAGCAGCACGATGAGCAGCGGCCACAGGTATTGCAGCAGGTTGACCTCGACCGCCGGCGCCAGGCCGAAGGCAGCAAACAGCAGGGCGTGGTAGCCGAACAGCCCCCCGACCCCGACCGCATAAGCGCGCGGCTGTGCATGCCACGCGTGCGGCCGCAGGCCACCACCCACCAGACCGCCCACGAACAGGGCAAGGCCGGAACTCACGAGGGGCGGAACATGGCTCACCCGGTCGGTCAGCAAGGCGAGCGACGCCCACACCACAATGGTGAACAGGGCGGCCAACAGCGCGCGCGGTGTCATGCAGAATCCCCTTATGCGGAAATGATGTTGTGCTCGGGCCCGAACGGGAAGGCGGTGATGTTATCCGCACCCTGCTCGGTGACGACAAGAATGTCGTGCTCGCGGTAGCCACCGGCGCCGGCCATGCCTTCGGGCAGCATGATCATCGGCTCCATCGAGACCACCATGCCGGGGACGAGCACGGTCTCGATGTCCTCGCGCAACTCAAGGCCGGCCTCGCGACCGTAGTAGTGGCTGAGTACGCCGAACGAGTGACCGTAGCCGAAGGTGCGGTACTGCAGCAGGCCGTGACTGCGGTAGATTTCGTTGAGCTCGGCCGCGATGTCGCAGCAGCGCGCGCCCGGACGGATCAGTTCGAGGCCGCGGCGATGCACCTTGCAGTTGATCTCCCACAGTTCGAGGTGGCGGGCGCTCGGCTCGCCGAAGAACAGCGTGCGCTCGAGCGCGGTGTAGTAGCCGGCGATCATCGGAAAGCAGTTCAGCGACAGGATGTCGCCACGCTGCACGCGGCGGGTGGTGACCGGGTTGTGCGCACCGTCGGTATTGATACCGGACTGGAACCAGGTCCAGGTGTCGCGCAGCTCCGAGTGCGGCACGCGCTTGGCGATCTCGCGCACCATGGCGGCGGTCGATGCCAGCGCGACTTCGTACTCGGGCACGTTCTCGGCAATCGCGTCGACGCAGGCCGCGCCGCCGATGTCGGCCACGGCGGCGCCGATCTTGATCAGGGCAATTTCCTCGTCCGACTTGATCATGCGCATGCGCATGGTGGCCGGCGCCACATCGACCCACTCGACGTCGGGGCGGGCGTGCTCGAACTTGCGTAGATTGTCGAGGTTGAGGTGGTCCTGCTCGAAGCCGACACGACGTGCCTTGCCCGGCAGCGCCTCCTTGACCGCGACGACGTAGTTGTCGCGCTGCCAGTCGGTGTAGATCAGGTTTTCGCCGTAGCAGCGGCGATAGCCCTGACCACCGTCGATGTTGGTGGTGATCAGTACCGAGGTGTCCTGGGTGACGACCAGCGCGTAACTGCGGCCGAAGCTGCAGTACAGAAAGTCGCCGTAGTAGTTGATGTTGTGAATCGAAGTCAGCACCACGGCTTCGAGCGATTGCTCGGCCATGTGGGCACGCAGCATACCAAGGCGGCGGTTGACTTCGGGAGCGCTGAAAGTCGGCCGCACTTTGGGGCCGTTGTTCAGGGTGATGAGGCTGGGCATATCCATGATGGCTCCTGGCGGGATGATTGGCGAGGCAAGCATCTCGCATCGGTCCTGAGCCCAACAAGCAGCGATTTCTAATCGGCCGGCATTAGTTTTTCTATGGGCTGACCCAATGCCGGCCGCGCCCGAATGTGCCTATCGCCGTGCCGCGATGCTGTCGGCCAGCACGCACAGAATCTCGAACATCATGGTCGCACCGACCAGGGCGGTGTTGCCGCTCTGATCGAAGGGCGGCGACACTTCCACCACGTCGCCCCCCACCAGGTTCAGACCCCGCAGCCCACGAACCATGCGCTGCGCTTCCAGCGTGGTCAGTCCGCCGATCTCCGGCGTGCCGGTGCCGGGCGCATAGACGGGGTCGAGCGCGTCGACGTCGAAGCTGACATAGGTCTGGCCATCGCCGACCACCCGGCGCGCCTCGGCGATGACGGCGTCCAGCCCCATGGCGTGGAACTCGTCGATGTCGATCACGCGAATGCCCTGGCGCTCGCCCCAGTCGTTATCGCCGTCGTTGTACAGTGCGCCGCGAATGCCGATCTGCACCGTCCGCTTCGGGTCCAGCAGACCTTCCTCGATCGCGCGCCTGAACGGCGTCCCGTGCGTATAGGGGTTGCCACCAAAGTAGGTGTCCCAGGTGTCGGTGTGCGCATCGAAATGCACCATGCCAACCGGCCCGTCCTTTGCCAGTGCGCGCATGATCGGCAGGGTGACGAGGTGGTCGCCCCCCACCGACAGGGGCGCAATGCCCCGCCCGCACACCGTGTCGTAGAAGCCGGCGATGCGTTGCAGCGAATCGAGCAGGTCGGCCGGATTGACCGGCGCATCGCCGAGGTCGGCGCAATTGCACAGCGCAAACGGATTGATGCCGCTGGCCCGGTTGACGTTGCGCACCATCGTCGACAGGTCGCGTACCTGACGCGGCCCGTGCCGTGCGCCGGGGCGGTTGGTGGTGCCGCCATCCCATGGCACCCCGATCAGGCCGATCTCGACTTCCCCGATGTCTGCATCCGTCAGCTGGGTGAAGGGCAGACGCATCAAGGTGGGCAGGCCGGCATAGCGTGGCATCACCGTTCCGGTGATGGGCGCGAACTTGTTTTCACTCATGACTGACTTCCTGATGGCAACATGCTGGAGGTGATGAGTGATTCTTCCACGCCGCCCCGCGGGCTTGAATCCCGATTGTTGAAACCTTAGTTGCGGATTTTCAGAACATTGCTGCCGACACGAGACCCGATGACCACAGTGCGACCACGCCCCGGCGCCGGAGGCCGATCCACATGCTGCGCGTGACCGATATCGACCTGCGCCTGCTGCGCATATTCAAGAGCGTCACCGATTGCGGCGGATTTTCTGCCGCCGAGACCACGCTCGACATGAACCTGTCGACCATCAGCACGCATATGTCGGAACTCGAGTCGCGCCTCGGCGTGCGTCTGTGCGAGCGCGGCCGGCAGGGCTTCCGCCTCACCGACGAGGGGCGCGCGACCTACCTGCTGGTCGAGCAGTTGCTCAACTCGGTCGAGGACTTTCGCGCAGGCGTCGGCGCCATCCACCAGCAGATCGGCGGGGAGCTGGGCATCGGCGTGGTGGACAACACCCTCACCGATCCGCAGGCGCGCATCCGTGCGGCGATTCTCGCGCTCAAGCAACGCGGCGGCGATCTCCACGTCAGGCTCGAGATCAAGTCACCGAGCGAAATCGAACAGGCGGTGCAGGAGCGCCGGCTGCATGTCGGCATCGTACCGTCGTACAACGAACTGCCCGGTCTGCGCTATGAACCGCTGTACACCGAAACCCTGACGCTGTACTGCGGAAGCGGTCACCCGCTTTTCGACGCTGCGCCGGACCGGGTCGAGCTGACGCAGCTCGACGGGCTCGACTTTGTCTCCCGCGGCTACATGCGCGAAAACCGCGAGCTGAGCAGCACGGCGCGTCTCAATGCGAGTGCGACCGTCCATCACATGGAGGCAGTGGCCACCCTGATCCTGTCGGGCGCGTTTGTCGGCTACCTGCCGCAACACTATGCCGCACAGTGGGTCGCGTCGCAGCACATGCGCCCCTTGCGCCCCGACCTGCTGAGCCAGCAGGCCGCATTCAGCATCGTCACCCGCCGCGATCGCGGGCAGACCATCGCGGTGCAGGCCTTCGTCGATGCACTGCGCGGAAACACGGCGAACGCCCGCCCGGCCGGGGCGTGAAACCACCCGGGCCGGGGTATGCACACGCTCAGGCCGCCACCGGCTCCTTGTCGAAACTGAGCTGCAGCGCGGCGTCGCGGCAACGCACGTGATCCTCGGCCTCGGCCCGCATCCATTCGATGAATGCAGCAACACGGGGGCGCGTCTGACCCGCCAGCGGACACACCAGATACACCGCGCCCTCCTGGATCACGTCGGGGAAGGGACGCATCAGCCGCCCTTCAGCAAGGTCGTCCGCACACAGCGAATGGCGCGCGAGGCTGACGCCCTGCCCCCCGCATGCGGCCTGGATCACGAGATCGGCCGGTGAAAAGGCCGCGCCGCCGCGCGTGCTCACATCGAAGCGCGAGATCCGGGTGAAGAACACGTCCCAGTTGGTGCTGTAGTTCGCCTGCGGCAGGGAATCGTGCAGGAGTTGCGTGCGCGCAAGGTCGGTGTAGTCCTTGAGCTTGAGCACTTCCTGCAGCTGCGGGTTGACCACCGGATAGCTCACATCCTCGAACAGCTGGAGCTGCAGCAGACGGGTGTTGTCGGTCCATTCGCAGGACACCGCGACGTCCACCTCGTCGGCCTTGAAGTTGGCCGGGGTCATGTCGCCGTCGATCAGCAGCCTGATGTTCGGATAGGCGGCGGAGAAGCGCGGCAGACGTGGCATCAGCCACCTTTTCGCAAAAGAGGGCATCACGCGCACCTTCAAGGTGCCTTCCTGCGCCTCGCTGCGGATCGTCTGCATCGTGCTGGTGAGCAGCTCGAATGCGGCCGACACCCCCTGCAGCAGGCGCCCGCCTTCACTGGTCAGCCGCAGCCCGCGCGGCAGACGTTCGAACAGCGGATAGCCAAGCCGCCCTTCCAGCGCCAGGATCTTCTGGCTGACCGCGCTCTGCGTCAGGCATAGCTCCTGCGCTGCACGGGTAAAGCTGCCGTGACGCGCCGAGGCTTCGAAATAGCGCAGTGAATCAAGCGGGGGAAGGTGTCGGGAGTCGTGCATGTCGTACGCCTGCAAAGTGTGCCTGTGGTACAACCTAAGCAATATTCGTACCGGCATTAGAAATGCTAATGAAAGCGGATTAATAATTGTCGTTTGTGCTGCGCAGCACGTCCCGGCAATCTGGATTCCGCGATGCACACCCGGCCTTCCCCCGATGCGCCACAGACTTACTCAATGTTGACAAGGAACTGCCATGAAGACGATTCGCCCGCTGCTCAGTCGCCTCCTCATTGGTGCGCTGCTGCCACTTGCCGCTACCGCCGCCCACGCCGACCTGCTCTCCAAGATCAAGGAGAAGGGCGAGATCGTGATCGCCACCGAAGCCCGCTACGCGCCGTATGAAATGCTCGAGGACGGCAAGATCGTCGGCTACGGCAAGGACATTCTCACCGAGGTGATGAAGGACCTGCCCGGCGTGAAGCTCAAGCAGCTCGATGTGCCGTTCCAGGGCATCCTGCCCGGCCTGACCGCTGGCCGCTTCGACTTTGTCGCCACCTCGCTGACGATGACCAAGGTCCGCGCAGCCAACTACGCCTTCACGCTGCCGATCTCGACCGCGGACGTCACCGTGCTCAAGCGCAAGGGCGACACCCGTATCAACAAGGCCGAAGACATGGCCGGCATGATCGTCGGCAGCCAGTCGGGTGCCGCACAGGTGCAGCTGCTGCGCGAGTACGACGAGAAGACGCTGAAGCCGATGGGCAAGGCGCTGAAGGAGGTCAAGGAGTTCATCGACTACAACGAAGCCTACGCCGCCCTGGCCTCGCGCCGTGTGGATGCCGTCGCCCAGGCACTGCCCAACCTCGCCCCGCTGGTCAAGGAGCGTCCGGACGTGTTCGAAATCGTGATGCCTCCGTTCGGCCCCGCCACCTACTACGGCTGGGTTGGCCGCAACGACGCAGACAGCGCCTCGCTGGTCGCGCTCTTCAGCGACGGCATTGCCAAGCTCAACAAGAGCGGCAAGCTCGCCGAACTGCAGCAGAAATGGTTCGGATTCACGATGCCCGTCCCGTCCGACAAGGTTCCGACGCCGGTCAATTGAGTCATCCGCTGACCGACCGGCCTGGTGCCGGTCGGTCGGGAGAGCGCCATGTTCGATTTCACGGTCGTCCTGACGACACTGCCCCAACTGCTCACCGGTCTGGCCGCCACTTTCGGCGTGTCGATCACGGCCATCGTCCTCGGTTTCTTCCTCGGCTGGGCGATCTGCCTTGGCAGTGTGAGCCACCTGCGCTGGCTGTCCGCCATCAGTCGCCTCTATGTGAGCTTCTTTCGCGGCACGCCGCTGCTGGTGCAGCTCACGCTGGTGTTCTACGCCCTGCCCGCAACCGGGATCAGCCTGCCGCCGCTGGTTGCCGCGGTACTTGCACTCACGCTGAACACCGCCGCCTTTCAGGGCGAGATCCTGCGCGCCGGTTTCCTGATGCTGCCGCGGGGCCAGCTCGAAGCGGCACGCGATCTGGGGCTCACGCGCTGGCAGACGCTGCGCCACGTTCAGGTGCCACAGGTCTTTCGTTCCATGCTGCCGGCACTGACCAACGAAACCATCGACATCATCAAGAACTCCGCCCTGGTGTCCACCGTTGCCGTCACCGAGCTGATGCGAACCGCCCAGGTGTACGCCTCGACCACCTACCGCCCGATCGAGTTCTTTGTCGCGGCCGGTGTCCTTTACCTGGTGCTGACGATGAGTACTGCGCGCATTGGCGCGTGGCTCGAACGTCGCCTGCCCGCTGGCTGAAACGGAGCTCACCATGTTCGATTTTGGACTGATTACGGACAACGCCGACGCCCTCAAGGCCGGCCTGTGGATGACGATCCGCCTGTGCGCGGCGGGCATCGGGCTCGGACTCGTCGGCGGCATGCTGCTGCTCGGGTTCAGGAAACTCTTCGGCCCCCGCCTCGACTTTCTGTATCGCGCCTACATCACGCTGTTTCGCGGCACACCGCTCCTGGTTCAACTGTATGTGGTGTTCTATGGCGGGCCCTACGTCGGCATCGAATGGTCGGCTGAGCAGGTCGGCATCACCGGCCTGGCAATGTACGGCGCGGCCTACTTTGCCGAGATCTTCCGTGCCGGCATCGAGGCGGTGCCGCGCGGCCAGCTTGAAGCGGCGCGCGACCTCGGCATGAACGCCGCACAGACCCTGCGTGTGGTGGTGTGGCCGCAGATGCTGGCGCGCTGCATGCCGCCCCTGGTGGGGCAGACCGTCATCCTGCTCAAGGAGTCCTCGGTGCTGTCGATCATCACCGTGCCGGAGCTGACCACGATCGCAATGCGCATCGCCAACGAAAACTTCGCCATCGTCGAGCCCTACGCGGTGCTGGCGCTGACCTACTGGGCGCTCACCGTGGGCGTTGCCCGCGGCGGTCACATGATCGAGCGCCGCTTCACCCGACATCTCGCCCGCCCAGCCTGAAGGAGCCATCATGCAGCACAACTACGCAATCAAGCTCAAGGACGTGCGCAAGCGCTACGGTGATCACGAGGTCATCAAGGGCGTGAGCCTGGACATCGAGCCCAAGGAAGTCGTGACCATCATCGGCGGCTCGGGATCGGGCAAATCCACCCTGCTGCGGTGCATGAACTTCCTCGAGGAGTACAACGCCGGGGAGATCCTGATCAACAACCGGCTGCTGGGTTACGGCACTACCGGCGTGGGCACCTACTACCGGCTGCCGGAACACGCCATCCGGGCGTCGCTGAGCGATGTCTGCATGGTGTTCCAGCAGTTCAACCTGTGGCCGCACATGAGCGTGATCGACAACGTGTCGACCCCGCTGCGGCTGGTCAAGGGCGTGGCGAAAGACGAAGCGCGCAAACGTGCGCTGGCGGAACTGGAGCGCGTCGGCCTGCAGCACAAGGCAGACGCCTACCCCGGCCAGCTCTCGGGCGGGCAGCAGCAGCGCGTCGCCATCGCCCGCGCACTGACCATGCAGCCGAAGATCATGCTGTTCGATGAGCCGACCTCTGCGCTCGACCCGGAGCTGGTCGGTGAAGTGCTCAACGTGATCCGTGCCCTGTCCGAAGAAGGCATGACCATGGTGATCGTCACCCATGAAATGGGCTTCGCCGCAAAGGTGTCGGACAAGGTGGTCTTTCTTGCCGAAGGCATCATCGAGGAACAAGGCCCGCCGGAGCAGATCTTCGGCGCACCGCAGAGCCCGCGCCTGAAGCAGTTTCTCTCCACCTGGCGGGAGCGTCAGGGCGATTCGCCGCTGTAGGCGGGCAGCCTGACGGCAACAAAGTGTCGCCGGCGCAAACCGGAGGCAAAAAACGCTGTCAGACTTTGAACCTCACGGATTCAAGACTGCCATGTCCATCTCGCCTTTCATTGCCGCGCACGACAACAACCCCGACTGGCGCACCGCGCTGAATCACTGTCTGGAACAGCTGACCCGCGCTGCGAAAGCGGACGCGGGTGCTGCGCCGGTGGCCGAATACACGCTGGGCTGGTGCTATCTGACCGACCCCTTTGCCGATGCGGCGGAAGTGATACTCGCCGAACTCAGGCAGCACCTGCCCGGCGTGAGCTGGGTCGGCACGGTCGGGATCGGCATCGCGGCCAGTGGCGTCGAGTACATCGACGAGCCCGCCATTGCCCTGATGCTCGCCCCCATGCCGCGCGCCTCCTTCAGGCTGTTCTCCGGTCGCCAGCCCTTGCCGATGACGCCGGAAGCCGGCGCGTTCAACGCCCACACCGCGCTCGTGCATGCCGATGGCACCACGCCCGACCTGCAGGAACTGCTGCCCGAGCTGGCCGAGCGGACCGCGACCGGATACCTGTTTGGCGGGCTGTCTTCGGCGCGCACCCATACCCTGCAGATTGCCGACGCGGTGCTCACCGGCGGTCTGTCGGGTGTCGCCTTTGCCGAGGACGTCGGCCTGCTGTCGCGGGTGACGCAGGGCTGCCAGCCCATGGGGCCGGCACGACGGGTGACACGCGCCGAGGACAACACGGTGCTCACCCTTGATGGCCAGCCGGCGCTTGCGTGCGTGTTGCAGGACCTGGGACTGGGCAATGACCTCGCCGTCGAGGAGATGGCCGAGGCCCTGTCCTCGACCCTGGTCGGACTGTGCCGCAGCAGCGACGACCAGGCCTCCACGCCGGCCCGCTTCGGCCCGGACACCCTGGTGCGCCACATCGTCGGCCTCGATCCGCGCGCGCGGGTGCTGGCCATCGGCGACGAGGTCGAGACCGGCGCCCAGCTCACCTTCTGCCGGCGCAACCCGGAAGCCGCGCTGGAGGATGTTCGCCGCATCGCGACCGAGATCAGGGGTGAGCTCAAGGCCGGCAAGCAGCGCGCCACCGGCGCCATCTACGTCAGCTGTGTCGGCCGCGGCGGCCCGCACTTCGGTGCGCCGGACGCGGAGATGCGCGCCATCCGCGACGTGCTCGGCGAGTTGCCGCTGGTCGGCTTCTTTGCCAACGGCGAGATCGCGCGCGACCGGCTCTACGGCTACACCGGGGTGCTCAGCGTGTTTACCATGGCAGCCTGAAAACCTCGCCACCCCGCTGAACAGGAACCCGATGCAGCTCGACCCACGCCAGTTCGCCCCCGCTACCGAGCGCAATCGCCACCTCATCCTCCCCGTCCTGCAGCGCGTGCTGCCCGCCGCGGGCACGGTGCTGGAGATTGGCAGTGGTACCGGCGAACATGCGGTGTACTTTGCTCAGGCACTGTCGCACCTGAACTGGCAGCCGAGCGACACGAATCCTGCGGCGCTGGCATCGATCAGTGCATGGATCGAACATGCTGGCGCGCGCAACGTCGCCGCACCGCTAGCGCTCGACGTGCGCGCGTCGACGTGGCCGCTCACCCGGGCCGACGCCTTGGTGTGCATCAATGTGATCCATTACTCGCCATGGGAAAGCACGCCGGCCTTGCTCGCGGGCGCAGCGCGAGTGCTGCCCGAAGGTGGCATCGTGTATCTGTACGGCCCCTACCGGCACAAGGGACGGCACACGGCACCGAGCAACGAGGAATTCGATGCCTGGCTCAGGAGTCGCGACCCGGAATTCGGTGTGCGGGATATCGAAGCGGTGGAGGCTGAAGCAGCCGCTTGCGGGCTGCGCCTCGACGAAGTCATCGCCATGCCGGCGAATAACTTCAGTCTGATCCTGAAACGCAGCTGAGCACGGCATCCGGGGCGCAGAGGCAGGCCTGCCACCCCGGAGAAGCCCGCAAGACCTGAGGGCTCAGGCCTTGGGCATGCGGCCCATCAGGTAGAACTGCTCGTTGGGCGGCGTACCGGTGAGGTGCACCAGGCGGTTGCTCATGCTGAAGAACGCGGTGATCGCGCCGATGTCCCAGATGGCCTCGTCGTCAAAGCCGTGTTCGCGCAGCGCGTCCATGTCGGCGGCTTCGATTTCTCCGCCGCGGGTCGACAGCTTGACCGCGAAATCGAGCATTGCGCGCTGACGCGGCGTGATCTCGGCCTTGCGGTAGTTGGTCGCCAGCTGGTCGGCAACACGCGGGTTCTTGGCGCGAATACGCAGTACCGCGCCGTGCGCGACGACACAGTACAGACACTCGCTCACGCCCGAGGTGGCGACCACGATCATCTCGCGCTCGGCCTTGGACAGGCCGACATCCTTTTCCATCAACGCATCGTGATAGTCAAAAAAGGCGCGGAATTCGGCCGGGCGATGCGCGAGCATCAGAAACACATTGGGAATGAAGCCAGCCTTTTCCTGCACCGCCAGAATCCTGTTGCGGATGTCCTCGGGCAACTCGGTGAGTTCGGGAACAGGGAAGCGGCTGATGGAACGATCGGTCATGCGGGTCTCCTCACAAAAAGTGCCTGTAATTGTTATAGGCGACTGAAAAATCAGCTCACTGACGCTACGGTGGCCGCGCACACTGACGCGGCCACCGGCTCCATAATTAACGCTTGATCAGCGATTCACATCGACCACGACGCGACCGCGGATCTTGCCGTCGAGCAGATCGGAAGCCGCCGGGATGGCATCCGACAGCGCGATCTCGTGGGTGATCAGATCGAGCTTGCTGACATCGAGGTCACGCGCCAGACGGGCCCAGGCTTCGAGGCGATCGACACGCGGGCACATCACGCTGTCGACACCGGCAAGGGTGACGCCACGCAGGATGAAGGGCGCCACGGTGGCAGGGAAGTCCATGCCCTGGGCGAGACCGCAGGCGGTGACCACACCGCGATAGCGGGTGCTGGCGCAGACGTTGGCCAGGGTGTGGCTGCCGACGGTATCCACCGCACCGGCCCAGCGCTCTTTTGCGAGCGGGCGGCCAGCTGCGGAGAACTGCGCGCGGTCGATGATCTCTGCCGCACCGAGCGACTTCAGGTAATCCGCTTCCTGCGGACGCCCGGTGGAGGCCACCACGGTGTAGCCGAGCTTGGCCAGCAGGGCGACGGCCACGCTGCCCACGCCGCCATTGGCGCCGGTCACCAGGATTTCGCCCTTGTCCGGGGTCACGCCGTGGCGCTCAAGCGCCAGCACGCACAGCATCGCGGTATAGCCGGCGGTGCCAATGGCCATCGCCTGCTTCGGCGTAAATGCCGAGGGCAGCGGCACCAGCCACTCGCCCTTGAGCTTTGCCTTCTGTGCCAGGCCGCCCCAGTGCCCTTCACCCACGCCCCAGCCATTGAGCACGACCGCGTCGCCGACGGCGATGCCTTCATGGCTGCTCGACTCGACGGTGCCGACCAGGTCGATACCCGGTACCAGCGGAAACTTGCGCACGACCGGACCCTTGCCGGTGATCGCGAGACCGTCCTTGTAGTTCAGCGTGCTGTACTGGACGTTGACGGTCACGTCGCCCTCGGGCAGCTGTGCCTCGTCGATGTCGCTCAGCGTGGCGCGATAACCGGCGTCGTCCTTCTCGATCAGAATGCCCTTGAACATGTATCTCTCCTCCTGTGGGTGTACTTATGCCCCGCGCGGCAAAGCCGCGAGGAAACCTTGGTAAAAACGATCCAGCGGATCGGCGTTGCGCACGAGCTTGGCTCTGAGCACCGCACCTTCCCAGCCGATCCAGAAAAACTCGGCAAGCGCCGCCGCATCGGCATCGGGCGCGAGCTGCCCGCATTTCTTCGCTGCCTCGAAGCAGTGCGCGAGACGCTGCTGCCAGTCGCAGAACACCGCTTCGAGCTGGACCCGGTAGCTCTCGTTGAGCGCCCCCAGCTCCTGCCCCAGGTTGCCGATTAGACAGCCGCGACGAAACTCGAAGCGCGACATGCCCGCCTTGGCGTCCGCCACGAAAGCGGACAGACGCTCAAGCGGCGGCGTGTCTTCGTCCAGCAGCCAGCGATCCAGCTTGCGTGCAAAGTAGTGCGCGTATTGCGCGATGACGGCCGCGCCGAACTCTTCCTTGCTGCTGAAGTAGTAATAGAACGAACCCTTCGGCACCCCCGCACGCTTCAGCACCAGATCGATACCGGTGCTGGCAAAGCCATGCTCGGTCAGGATCTCGGTGCCGGCGCGCATCAGAACCTCGCGGGTATGGTCGCGCGCGCCCTCCTGGCGTGGGGGGCGACCGCGTCGGCGAGCAGTGATCTCTTCAGTCATGAATTTATTATTAGACCGGTCAGTTAATAAATCAAGGAAAATATTCGGCCATCGCGTCGACGGCCGCAAACGGATCGGACTTCACGGGGCCCGGGAAAGGCTCAGCGACTGCCCCAAATGCGCTCCAGCTGGGCATCGCGGCCGCAGCCGCGACGGTAGTAGTTGTAACGCAGCGGGTTCTTCTTGTAGTAATCCTGATGGTATTCCTCGGCCGGATAGAAGGCTGAGGCCGCGAGGATTTCGGTATGGATGCGCGACACCTTGCCGCTCTTGAGCAAGGCCTCCCGGCTGGCTTCGGCCACCGTGCGCTCGGCTTCGTTCTGCCAGTAAATGCCGGAGCGGTACTGCGAGCCGACATCGCAGAACTGGCGGTTTCTTGCGGTCGGGTCGATGGTGCGCCAGAAATACTCCACCAGTTGCGGATAGCTGACGCGGGCGGGGTCATAGACCACACGAACCGCCTCGGTATGGCCGGTATTGCCCGCACTGACCTGTTCGTAAGTCGGATTGACCTCCTTGCCGGCGGTATAGCCCGACTCCGCCGAGACCACCCCGGGCAGCTTCTCGAAATCGGCCTCGGTGCACCAGAAACACCCGCCTGCGAAGATCGCCGTCGCGGTTGCTGCCGGGCTCGTCACCGCGCCGCCGTCGGCGGCAAACGTCATCGTCGCAGCAGCGCTGCCGATCAATACAGCCGTCAGCGCAAGGGCTGCCGTGTTCCGCTTCATCGATGTCACTCCTTGCATTGATTCGTGGGTCCGCATCCGGTGGCTATTTCGCGGACGAAGGCTGGGCGCCCTGGCCCTTGCCGGATTCGGGTGCCTTTTCATCCGCGTCGGCAAGCGGAGCTTTCATGAGCGCATCGAGCTCGGCCTGACCAAGATAATCGAGATCCCAGTGCGAGGTATGGGCAAGCTTCACCTCGTCCTGAATGATGCTGAACCTGTGCTGCTTCGCCGGCATGTCCATGGTGACGCTCTCTGTTGAGGTTACGGGAGTGCGACCGCCGGGACGGGCCCTTCGTTCCTTTCGCCCGGACGCGGTCGCCATTGTCGCGACCAGCGCATCAATCTGCCGCGGTTGGTGTCAGCGTTCACATCCGGCTGCGAACGTCCGCGCTACAGTCGAAGCATCAATCACCCACCTGCGATTGCGCCACGATGCGTACTGCCATCCACCTTCTGACTGCGAGCGTGCTGCTGCTGCTGTGCACCATGCCCGGCTTTGCCGGCAGCAGCAGTGCGGGCGGCGATGCGCCTGCATGGACGGACGAGCCCCCGGTACTCGCCCGCATGCTTGAAGAAGGCTACCGCGCAGAGCGCAGCCGCCTGCCTCGACTGGCGGCCGAGCGCTATTGCACTGCTGCGCGCTACGGCAGCACCGAAGCACAGTTCCACCTCGGCCGCCTGCTGCTGCAGCACCGCGGCATGGACGAGCAGCGCGACAGTGCGACGAACCTGCTGGCGCTGGCCGCACGCCAGGGCCATGAGGCCGCGCAGGCCTTGCTTGCGAGCGGCAGGAACGTGACCGACGTCGGCACCGATCTGCCGGACTGCCTGTACTCGGACGAGACCGGTTCGCTCGCCGACAGCGGAGCAGCAGTGCCGCATGAAGTGGTGGAACGCTTCGTCGCCTCGCTGTCGGTCGAACGCCGCCGTCATGCGCGCCTGGTCCAGCGCCTGGCGCCGGGCTACGACGTCGATCCGCGGCTGGCACTGGCCATCGTGCGCACCGAATCCAACTTCAATGCCGACGCCCGCTCGCCCAGGAACGCGCAAGGCCTGATGCAGCTGATTCCCGATACGGCCGAGCGCTTCGGCGTGCGCAATATCATGGACCCGGAGCAGAACGTACGCGGCGGCTTGGCCTACCTGCGCTGGCTGCTGCAGCGTTTCGAGGGCGACGTGCTGATGACGGCGGCCGCGTACAACGCCGGCGAAGGGGCTGTAGAGCGCTATGGCGGCGTTCCGCCCTATGATGAAACCCAGGAATATGTGCGCCGCATCATGGCGTTCTATCGCGCATCGCAGCATGAGCAACCGGCGCTCCGCATCCTTGCATCGGCCCGTCCGCAGGACAGCTGAACGCAGGCACGCGCAGCACTTCATGCTCCCCGCTTAAGCGGGCGGGCGCCGGCTGCGACTTGCATTCCCTTGTTATGCGGAGGATATTTGCGTCCTCTCCAGTCACATCGACCACCATGCGCATGGATCCGCCCCTGGACAAAGCAGGTGAAGGCCTGTCGGCTCGGCACGCCGCGGCAGCCCGCTGGTTGCCGGCTGCAAACTTCATGCTGGCGGAAGGCATCGACAGCTGCCCGATTCCGATTTTCGTCCTCGATCGCAACCATGTCATTGCGCACTGGAACCGTGCCCTGGCGGCCCTGTCCGGTCTGCCCCCGGAGCGCCAGATCGGCACCTGCAACCAATGGGAAGCCTTCTATCCCAGCGCACGTCCGACGCTCGCCGACCTTGTGCTGGACGGCGCGCTCGAGGACAGGATCAACCAGTTCTATCACGAGAAATCCCGCCCCTCGCCACTGACACCGGGTGCCTTCGAGGCCGAGGACTTCTTCCCGGCCATCGGCGACGGCGGACGCTGGCTGTTCTTCACTGCGGCACCGCTGCACGACGAGGCGGGCGAAGTCGTCGGCGCAATCGAGACCCTGCAGGACGTCACCGAACAGAAGCGCGCCGAGCAGGCCTTGCGCGACAGTGAGGCGCGCTACCGCCTGCTGAGCATCACCGACGGGCTCACCGGCCTGTACAACGCCCGCCACTTCTTCGCCCGCCTCGAATCGGAGTGCGAGCGGGCCAGTCGCTACCGTCAGCCGCTGTCGATGCTGCTGCTTGACGCCGACAACTTCAAGCAGCTGAATGACACCTACGGCCACCTGGAAGGCGACTGCGTGCTGCAGGCGCTGGCAAAGGTCATCACGGACAGCACCCGCAGCACCGACACCAACTTCCGTTACGGCGGTGAAGAGTTCGCCCTGCTGCTGCCGGGTACCGGGCTGGACGAGGCCGAACAACTCGCCCACCGCCTGTGCGCCGCCTTTGCCGGCACGGCCGTGGTGCTGTCTTCCGGCATCGTGATCCGGTGCACGATCAGCATTGGCGTGTCGCAGTTTCGGCCGGGCGAGAAGCCCGCCGCTTTCATGCACCGTGCGGACCAGGGCATCTATGAAGCCAAGGACCGGGGGCGCAACTGCGTTGTTGCCATCGATGCAGATACGCCAGGCTGAGACAGGGAACGCGAAAGGCTGCGCACATCTTGCATGTCCGGTGCTATGGCCTCACTGAGGCATGGGTGATAAAATGCGGCCTGTTTTTAGGGTTTTTGCCCTGATGCCTGTCAAGGCGCGGCTTTTCGTGCAAGTTTTTTGGCAGGCAGGCGGTCTGAAATGCTGCCTGGGGCCCAAACACGCTTTCAGCGGAACCGCTTCTGAGGCGGTTTTTTTGTGAGCGGAAAACCGTTTCCAACTTTTTGCTTTGCCTCGCGCCAGTCAAAGGATCCAGCATGTCGGTACATCGCGCCCAGAACGCCGCCCAGCGGCCCTCCCGCCTCGCCCTGCCGGTAATCGCCGTCGCTGCAGCCATGCTGCTCGCAGGCTGTGGCCAGCAGAACACGGTTGATCCGGAACTCACCGCGACGCTTATCCAGCCTGTCGCCAAACTCGAGGTCAAGGTCTCCAAGGTTGCCCCGGGCAGCCGCACCGGCGAACAGATCTACAAGGCCGTCTGCGCCAGCTGCCACGACTCCGGCGCACTGAACTCCCCCAAGACCGGTGATGCCGGTGCCTGGGCGTCCCGCATCGCGCTGGGCTTCGACGGCCTGACCAGCTCGGCCATTGCCGGCAAGAACAGCATGCCCGCACGCGGCGGCGCAAGCGACCTGACCGACACCGAAGTGAAGCGCGCAGTCGCCTTCCTGGTGAACAAGGCAGGTGCGAACTTCACCGAGCCGCCGGTCGAGCAGTAATCGGGGCCCGGTCCCGGAAAACAGAAGGGCAGCCGCTGGCTGCCCTTTTTTACGTCCGCCTGCCGGCCCCGACCGACCCGGCGCAGCGTCAGGCGCCGGGCTTGCTGCGCGCTTCGAGCATGGCCATCAGATTGGCTGCTCGCGCGCGCCCTTCCTCGTTCGACACCGGGCCGCTCTTCTTGCGGTCGTTGATACGGATGTCGCCCCCCATCTCGGCGATGAAACGCGAAGGCTCGCACACGCGCACCTCCTTGCCCGCCTTGCGCCGTTCGCACCAGGTGATATTGAGGCTGCGCTGCGCACGGGTGATGCCGACGTACATCAGGCGCCGCTCTTCCTCGACCTTGTCCTCGTCGATGCTGCTCTGGTGCGGCAGGAAACCTTCTTCGACGCCGATCAGGAAGACATGGGGGAACTCCAGCCCCTTGGACGCGTGCAGGGTGGCGAGCTGCACGCCGTCAAACTCGGGATCTTCCTTGTCCAGCATCGAGATCAGCGCGATGGTCTGGGTCAGCTCGATCAGGTTCTTGCCGTCCTCCGCGCCCTTGCGCCCGAGCCAGTCGACGAAATCGCGCACGTTGCTCCATTTGGTCTCGGCCTCGCGCGTCGTGCAGTGCTCGAACAGCCAGGCCTCGTAGCGGATCGCGGTGAGGAGGTCCTCGAGCAGCTGCGCCGCCGGCTCACGCGTGGCGCGGTACTGCATGCGATTGATGAAGCCGGCGAACTGCTGCACGCCTTCGAGCTGCTTCGGATTCAGGTGCTGCGCCGCGCCCTCCTCGAACACCGCGGCGAACAGGCTGATGTGACGGTGCCCGGCATAGTTGCCCAGCGCTTCGATCGTTGCCGCGCCGACGCCCCGCCTGGGCACGGTGATGGCGCGAATGAAGGCAAGATCGTCGTCCTCGTTCATCAGCAGACGCAGGTAGGAGATCAGGTCGCGGATCTCGGGCTTGTCGAAAAAGCTCTGCCCGCCTGAAATCACGTAGGGGATGTGCTGGTTGCGCAACTGCTGCTCGATGATCCGCGCCTGATGATTGCCGCGGTACAGGATCGCGTAGTCCTTGAAGCGGGTACGGTTCTCGAACTTGTGCGCGGTGATCTTCATCGCCACGGTTTCGGCTTCACGATCGGGGTCGGGGCAGTTGGTGACCACGATCTGCTCGCCAATGCCGTGCTCGGACCACAGCCGCTTCTCGAACAGCTTTTCGTTGTTGGCGATCACCGTGTTGGCCGCTTCGAGAATGCGGCGCGACGAGCGGTAGTTCTGCTCGAGCTTGATCACCTTCAGCTTCGGGTAATCGACCTGCAGCAAGCGCAGGTTCTCGACGTCGGCGCCGCGCCACGCATAAATGGCCTGATCGTCGTCGCCCACCGCGGTGAATGCGCCACGCACGCCCGAGAGCAGGCGCAGCAGGCGGTACTGCGCACGGTTGGTGTCCTGGTACTCGTCCACCAGCAGGTAGCGCAGCCGGTTCTGCCAGCGCTCGCGCACCTCGGGGTTTTCGTCGAACAGCCTCACCGGCAGCGAAATCAGGTCGTCGAAATCGACCGCCTGGTAGGCACGCAGCGTGCGCTCGTACTCCTTGTACAGCAGCGCCGCGGTGGAGGCGATCTCGTTGTCGGCCAGTTGCGCAGCCTCCTCCGGCGTGATCATCGCGTTCTTCCACGACGAGATCTGCCACTGCATCTGCTTGGCGATGCCCTTGTCGTTGTCGCCAGATACGTCAGAGACGATCTGTACCGTGTCCGAAGAATCGAGAATGGAAAACTGCGGCTTGAGCCCGCAATGCACCGCTTCCTGTCGGATGATCCGCACGCCGAGCGCATGAAAGGTACACACCGTGAGACCGCCCGGCACGCGGCCGCCCATCAGGTGGGCGACACGCTCCTGCATCTCCCTGGCCGCCTTGTTGGTAAAGGTGATCGCAGCGATGTTCTTTGCGCTGATCCCGCACTCATTGATCAGGTGCGCGATCTTCTGCGTGATGACCCGCGTCTTGCCACTGCCCGCACCGGCGAGCACGAGACAGGGACCGTCCAGATAGTGGATGGCTTCACGTTGGGGAGCGTTGAGGAGGGCTGACATCTGAAGGGGACCGGAAAAGCAATGCCGCCCGGACAGGCGGCATTGCGGAAGTGTACCCCAAGCCTTGCTCGCGCGCTGCCGGCGCGATCAGGCAGGCGGCTCAGAGTGCGCCGAAGATCTTCTTCGCCAGACCGCCAACCGCACCGACCGGGTCCTTGCGGATCGCACGCTCTTCCTCGGCGATCATCAGGTACAGGCCGTCGAGCGCCTTGCGCGTCACATAGTTCTCGATCTGGGCATCCTCACCCTTTACCAGACCGATACCGGCAGCCTGACCCGCCAGCTTGTTGTACTGACCGGACAGCTCGAGCTTGTCGGTGCTCTTCTTGACCGCCGGCAGGAACAGCTTGGTGAGCTGGTCCTGGGTCTTCTCGCGGAAGTAGCTGGTCACCGAATCGTCGCCACCCGTCAGGATGTTCTTGGCGTCGGTGACGCTCATCTGCTTCACCGCGTTGGCCAGCAGCGTCTTCGCCTCGGGTACGGCGGCTTCGGCTGCACGGTTCATCGTGGTCACGAGTTCGTCGAGGTCCTTGCCGCGCCCGGTCATGCGAATCAGCGGCTCGGCCTGGGCCAGCCCGTCGGGCAAGGGAATCTTCACCTTGTCGTTATTGAGAAAGCCGCCGTTACGTCCAAGCAGCTCGACTGCGCGGCTGGCGCCCTGACTCAGGGCCTCTTTGAGGCCACCCGAGGCCTCACTGTCGGTAAACGCGGCCAGTCCGCCGGCCGCCCACACCGGTGCGCTGATGACAAGAAAGGCGAAAACTCTCAGAATGGAACGCATGGCATCCTCCACAAGATCAAGCGATTAGTATGCAGCAGCGGGACGTCGATGCAATTGCGGTTTTCATCCCCGATACGAGGCCCACTGGGCTGACGCCTCCCGACAGCCCGATGTCTCCCGGCAACCCGACCGGCTCGACAACCCACCTACTGGAACCGCCTGCGGCCGCATCTTTCGCGTGCCGTCATTGATAATTCTGTGCATGCGGGCAAACCAATCGGCCCGGACGCTATCCAACAGGCTGAATCACGCCCATACCAAGCGGACAACATGCTGAAGAAAACCATTCCGTTGATCATCGCTTTCATCGCCGTCACTGCTGCCCACGCCCAGGAGCGTCGCAACGTGGGCGGCTGCGACATCCGGCGCGGCACCTTGTGCACCAGCCTGAACCTGAACGGCGCGGACCTGGCCGGCGTCAATCTGATGAACTCTCAGTTCACCCGCAGCAGTCTCGCCGGCGCCAACCTGCGCGGTGCCGAGCTGGGCGAAGCCAACTTTTCCTACACCGATCTGCGCGGCACGGATCTGCGCGAGGCGTCGATGTCGCGCATCAACCTCAAAGGGGCGCGGCTGAATGAGGCCAGGCTTGCCGGCGCGGACTTGCATGGCGCAACGTTTCAGAATGCAGACCTGAGCGCCGCCGATCTGTCCGACACCATCCTTACCGGGGCGGACTTCACCAACGCCCGCCTGGGCGGCGCACAGTTGAAGAATGCGGACATGCAGCGCGCCAACCTGCGCGCGGCGAACCTGAAAGGCGCCTCGCTTGTCGGCGCCAACCTTCAGGGCGTGAATTTCAACCGGGCATCGCTCGTCGATGCCGATCTGACCGGCGCCAAACTTGGCGGCGCGATCTTTCTCGGCACGCAAACCGAGGGCTGCATCGGCTGCCCCGACTGAGAGCGGGCAGTGCAAGGGAAAACGCTGAGCCTTGCCCGGCGCGTTCCCTGAACACGCCTCAGGCGACGCCGGCGCCGTGTGCCTGCTGATCGGCCCAGTAGCTCGAACGCACCATCGGCCCGCAGGCTGCGTTGCGGAAACCCATCTTCAGTGCTTCGGTTTCGAACATCTTGAACGTGTCAGGATGGACGTAGCGCAGCACCGGCAGGTGACCGCCCGAAGGCTGCAGGTACTGACCGATGGTCAGCATGTCGACGTTGTGCGCACGAAGGTCGCGAAGCACTTCGAGGATTTCGTCGTCGGTTTCACCCAGGCCGACCATCAGGCCGGACTTGGTCAGCACTTCGGGATGACGTGCCTTGAACTGCTTGAGCAGCTCGAGCGAGTAGGCATAGTCGGAGCCGGGACGGGCCTGCTTGTACAGACGCGGCACGGTCTCGAGGTTGTGGTTCATGACGTCGGGCGGCGCCTGGTCGAAGATGTCGAGCGCGATGTCCATGCGCCCGCGGAAGTCGGGCACCAGCACCTCGATGGTGGTCTTGGGCGACGCCTTGCGGGTTTCGCTGATGCACTCGACAAAGTGCTGCGCACCGCCATCACGCAGATCGTCACGGTCGACCGAGGTGATCACCACGTAGTTGAGGCGCATCGCGGCAATCGTCTTGGCCAGATCGACCGGCTCGTTGACGTTCAGCGGGTCGGGACGGCCATGACCGACGTCACAGAACGGACAGCGGCGGGTGCAGATGTCGCCCATGATCATGAAGGTGGCCGTGCCCTTGCCGAAACATTCATGAATGTTGGGGCAGGAGGCTTCCTCGCACACGGTGTGCAGCTTGTGCTCGCGCAGCGTGTCCTTGATCTCGTTGAAGCGCTCGGCCTCGACGCCGGCACCAAGCTTGATGCGGATCCACTCGGGCTTCTTCAGGCGCTCGGCGGGCACGATCTTGATCGGGATTCGGGCCGTCTTGTCGGCGCCACGCTGCTTGCGAACGGGGGTTTCCATGGTCTCTGTCTCTATTGTTGGGAATTCATCAAGCGCATTGTGCCCATCAGGGCGCCGCACTCATAGCGGGCGCATCCGCAGCCGGACTCACGGGCGGCGGAAGCAGGCGGTCGAGGTGACCGAGCAGGCGCTCACCCGCACCCGCAACGGTTTCGGCCACGCCGAAATCGCGCAGCTGCACGGTCTTGAGCCCTTCGTAACCACAGGGATTGATCCAGCTGAAGGGCGTGAGATCCATGTCGACGTTGAGGCTCAGGCCATGATAACTGCAGCCGTTGCGCACGCGCAGACCAAGTGCAGCCACCTTGGCACCATCGATATACACACCCGGCGCGCCATCCTTGCGCACGGCATTCAGCCCGTATTCGGCCAGGGTATCGATGATCGCCTGCTCCATCAGTGACACCAGCTCGCGCACCTTGAGCCGGCGCCGGTGCAGGTCGAGCAGCAGATAGACCACCAGCTGGCCGGGCCCGTGATAGGTGATCTGACCGCCGCGGTCGATCTTGACCAGCGGAATGCCGGCGTCGTTGCGCAGCAGATGCTCGGGAAGCCCGGCCTGCCCCAGGGTGTAGACCGGAGGATGCTCAAGCAGCCAGATTTCGTCCGGCGTGCCTTCATTGCGCCCGGCTGTGAACACCCGCATCGCCTCAAGTGCCGGTTCGTACTCGACAAGACCGAGGCGCTTGATGATCACAGCACCACCTTGACCATCGGGTGCGCCGTGAGCTCGCGATACATCGAATCGACCTGCAACTGCGATACCGCACGGAAGGTGCAGGTGATCGCAAGGTAGTTGCCCTTGCTCGAGGGCCGCATCTCCACGGTCGCCACATCGAAATCCGGCGCATGGGTCAGCACGACCTCGGTCACCGCCTGGGCGAAACCATCCACCCGCGCGCCCATGATCTTGATGGGAAAGTCACAGGGAAACTCGAGCAGCGTCTGTCGGGTTTCTTGCTTGTTCTGATCATCCACTACGCATCACCGTATTCTTGAAGTCCTGATACCACGCATACATCTGCTGCCCCAGCGGGCCCGGACGGCCATTGCCGACCGCTTTGTCGTCGAGCCGGGTAATCGGCAGCACTTCCTTGGTCGACGAGGTCATCCACAGCTCATCGGCATGACGCACCTCGTCTTCGAGAATTTCACGCACCTCATGCTGCAGGCCGTGGCTGACGGCGAGCTCGAGCACCACATCGTAGGTGATGCCGGGCAGCATCAGGTGGCTCTTGGGCGGCGTCAGCACCACGCCGTCCTTGACCATGAAAATGTTCGACGACGACCCTTCGGTCAGGAAACCGTCGCGAAACAGTACGGTTTCGACGCACCCCTGATCGATCGCATGCTGACGAAGCAGACAGTTTGCGAGCAGGGCCACGGTCTTGAGGTCACAGCGCAGCCAGCGGAAATCCGCTGCGCTGACGCAGGCCACGCCTTCTTCGCGCTGATAGTCCGGCGGCGTGATCAGCTGTTCGCTCATCAGGAACACCGTCGGCCGCACCACCTTGGGAAACGCATGATTGCGCTTGTCGTCCGCACCGCGGGAAACCTGCAGATAGACCGACTGGTCCTCCCAGACGTTACGGTCGATCACCTCACGAATGATTGCGGCCCACTCGTCAGGACGATGCGGATTCGGCAGCCGGATGGAAGCCAGCGTGCTCTCGAGACGGGCGACATGCTCCTCCAGCCGGAAGGGATGGCGCGAATACACCGGGATGACTTCGTAGGCACCGTCACCGAAGAGAAATCCGCGGTCCATCGGCGACACCTGCGCTTCGTCGAGTGGCTGATAACGTCCGTTCAGATAACACAGGCTCACAACATCCTCCACTACTCCCCGGTCGCTCAGAGGCTCTTGATCCACAGCACCAGCGCGTCCCAGAAGCGGCCAAAGAACCCGGCCACCGACACGTCCTGCAGCGCCACAACAGGATATTCCCCCAGCACCTTGCCGTCGACACTGAGCTTGAGGGTGCCGATTTCCTGGCCCTTCTGCAGCGGCGCGAGCACTGGCTGCATGCTCTCGAGCGTGGCTTCGACCTTGTCAGCCTGACCCTTGGGCAGCGACAGCACGAAATCGCTGGTGAAGCCGGCCGCCACTTCGTTCTCCTGGCCTTTCCACACGCGGAACTGCGACAGCGCCTGATCGGCGGAATACAGCTTGACCGTGTCGAAGAACTGGAAGCCGAAGTTGAGCAGCTTGAGCGACTCCTGCGCACGCACGGTATCGGACGACGCGCCCAGCACCACCGAGATCAGGCGACGCGGGCCGCGCAAGGCGGTCGACACCAGGCAGTAGCCGGCTGCGCTGGTGTGGCCGGTCTTCATGCCGTCGACCGTGCCGTCCATCCACAGCAGGCGGTTGCGGTTGGGCTGCTTGATGTTGTTGTAGGTGTACTCCTTCATCGAGTACAGCTCGAAGTACTCCGGGAAGTCGCGAATGATCGCCGACGCCAGCAGCGCGAGGTCGTTCGCGGTGGTGTACAGCGCGGGATCGGGCAGGCCGGTGGAGTTGGTGAAGTTGGTGTTCGTCATGCCGAGGCGCTTGGCTTCGCGATTCATCAGCGCAGCAAACGCCTCTTCACTGCCGGCGATGAGTTCGGACAGGGCCACGCAGGCGTCGTTACCGGACTGCACGATCACGCCACGAATCAGCTCCTGCACAGTCACCGGCTTGTTGGGCTCGATGAACATCCGCGAGCCTTCCTGGCGCCACGCCTTCTCCGAAACGTTCACCGGCTGCTCCGGCGTGATGCTGCCCGACTTGAGCGCGGAGAAGGTGAGGTAGGCGGTCATCAGCTTGGTCAGCGATGCCGGCTCGATACGCATGTCGGGATCATTGGCGGCGAGCACCTGACCGGTGCTGTGGTCCACCAGCACCCAGGCATTGGCCGCCAGCGCTGGCGCAGGAATGGTCTGGGCGGCTGCCACAAGGGAAAACAGCGAAAACAGGAAAGCAACTAAAAAACGCATCGGAAATGACCAGGTAATTGGAAGGACGGGCGACCCGAAATTATAGGACGCTGCCGGAGAGCTGACCAAAACGGACAGTTTTTGTTTCAAGCTCGGCAAAAAATCAGCGCACGACGACGAAAGGCTGCATTTTCAATGCCGCTGCGATGCGGTCGGCTGCCGAGCGGGCCTCGTCAACCGAGGCGTAAGGCCCGGCATGGAGACGGAAGCGGCTCCCGTCGGCAAACAGCTCAAGGCGATCGGCAAATGCGCTCATCTGCGCCTCGATGGTGGCACGAAAGCCCTCGGCGTTGTCGAAGGAGGAGAACGCGCCCAGTTGCAGGAACACCCCGCTACCGGCGGCAGACAGCTGTTGCACCGGCTCATGCGGTCGCGGCGCCACGACAGCAGGCGTTGCCACCGGCTGCGGCGGCTCGCGGTTGGTCATTGGCTGCACCGGATCGGCACTGGCCACCATCGGCAGTTCGTCGGGAAGAATCTGCTCGACCTCGACTTCGGTACTGCCCTGATTGATGTACCCGAGCTTGTAGGCCGCCGTATAGGACAGATCCATCAGGCGGTCCTTGTGAAAGGGGCCGCGATCGTTGATGCGCACCACGACCGAATTGCCGGTTGCCAGGCTGGTGACGCGCGCATAGCTCGGAATCGGCAGCGTCGGATGCGCAGCGGTCATCGCATACATGTCGTAGGGCTCGCCGCTCGAGGTGGGCTTGCCGTGGAAGCGACGCCCGTACCAGCTTGCCCGCCCGCGCTCGCGATAGGGCGCAAGTGCGGTCAGCGGGACGTAATCCTGGCCAAACACGTTATACGGCCGGTTGGCAAAACGATGCAGCGGTTCGAGCCGCGGCGACGCATCGGGCACCGCCTCGAGGTTCGACGGCGGGTTGTCATGCGGGCCGTCGTCCTTGTAGTAGCCACCGCCGCGACGCCCGGACTTTGCGGACGACGCGGTCTGTCCGGCGTCGGGCGTCTGCGCCTGCGAGCCGGGCGTGCGCACCGGCGTCTGCCCGCAGGCGGACAGCAGAAGGGTCGCCGCCGCCAGCAGCGCCGCAGTGTAATGGCCCCGGCAGGACATGGTCTCGCGCGCTGCCGCGCACGCAAATCGCATGTTGAGGATCATCGGTTCAGCCTTCAAGTCTTGTTCACAAGCCTGCTGCGGTGAACGCTCATCAGGATACCTACACCCAGACTCAGGGTCACCAGCGCAGTTCCCCCGTAGCTGATGAATGGCAATGGCACGCCCACCACCGGCAGGATGCCGCTCACCATACCCATGTTTACGAAGGCGTAGGTGAAGAAGATCATGGTCACCGCCCCGGCGAGCAGGCGCGTTCCCAGCGTTGGCGCACGTGCCGCGATCAGGAAACCGCGCGCAAACAGCGCCAGATAGATCACCAGCAGCACGAGCGCACCGATCAGGCCAAACTCTTCGGCAAGCACTGCAAAAATGAAGTCGGTATGGCGCTCGGGCAGGAAGGACAGATGGGTCTGGGTGCCATCCATCCAGCCCTTGCCCATGAGCCCACCGGAACCGATGGCGATGGTGGACTGGATGATGTGAAAACCCTTGCCGAGCGGGTCCTGGGTTGGGTCGAGCAGGGTGCACACACGGTGCTTCTGGTAATCGCGCATCCCCACCCACTCGACACCGGGCTGACACAGGGTGTCGCCAAAGGCCACGATGGAGCCGATGCCGACGATGCCCACCACGGCAACCGGCACGATCAGCTTCCACGTCAGTCCGGCAAAGAAGATCACGTAGAAGCCGGCCGCCGCCACCAGCAGGCTGGTACCGAGGTCGGGCTGCTTGACGATGAGCCCGACCGGAACCGCCAGCAACAGGCCGGCGAAGATGAATTCACGCCAGCCGATGCGGCCCTCGCGCTGCTGGAAGAACCAGGCCAGCATCAGCGGCATCGCGATCTTCATCAGCTCGGAGGGCTGGATGCGGGTGACCCCGATATCGAGCCAGCGCTGGGCGCCTTTCGACACCTCGCCGAACAGGGCCACGCCGACCAGCAACACCACGCCCGCCAGATAAAGCGGCAGGGCGAGCGACAGCAGGCGCTGGCTCGGCAGCCAGGCCGCAAACCACATCACGCCGACCGCCACCGCCATGTGCGTCATCTGCGAATCGAGGCGCTCGGGCGAGGCGCTCGACATCAGCACGAAGGCGTAGCCGAAGAGCGCCGCGAGAATCAGCATCAGCACCGGATCGATCGGGCGCAGAAAGGCCTGCAGCAGTCGCAGGGGGTGGAAGCGGTTATCGCTCAATCTGCATTCTCCACCGCATCGACATCCTCCGGCGCCGGCTGGTTGGGGCGCTTGCCCAGCAGGTGATAGTCGATCACCTGACGTGCGATCGGTGCCGCCGACTGCGAACCGAAGCCACCGTTCTCGACCAGCACCGCCAGGGCGATCTTCGGCTTGTCGGCAGGCGCGTAGGCGATGAACCAGGAGTGATCGCGCAGGCGCTCGCGGACCCGCCCCTCGACGTACTTCGACCCCTTGAGCGAGTACACCTGTGCAGTGCCGGTCTTGCCGCCCGATTCATAGGGCGCGCCAGCGAAGGCACGCGAGCCGGTGCCAACCTTGTTGACCTCGACCATGGCGCGCCTGACGGCCGCAACATGCTCGGGCTTGAGCGCGATCTCCCGCACCGGCTCGGGCTCCACCACCCGCTTCTCTCCGGTGCGACTGTCGATGACATGGCGCACGAGATGTGGCCGGAACACCTTGCCGCCATTCACCAGCGCCGCCGTCGCATTGGCCATCTGCAGTGGCGTGTAGGCGTTATAGCCCTGCCCGATGCCGACCGAAATCGTGTCGCCACCATACCAGCGCTGCTGCTCCGGCTTGCGGAAGCGCTTGCGCTTCCACGCCGGCGACGGCAATACGCCTTCGGCCTCGCCGGGCAAGTCGAGCTCCGTTCTCGAGCCGAGTCCGAGCTGGGACATGAAGTTCGCAATGCCCTCGATGCCGAGGTCGTTGGCCAGCTGATAGTAATAGGTGTTGCACGACACCACGATCGACTTGTGCAGATCCACCGTGCCGTGCCCGCCAATCTTGTCGTCCATGAAGCGGTGACCGGCAAAATTGAAATAGCCCGGGTCCGCAATCGCCTGGGAGGGCGTGCGCTTGCCTGTCGTCAGACCGGCCAGCGCCATGAAGGGCTTGAACGTGGAGCCAGGCGGATAGGCGCTGTAAATGGCACGGTTGAGCAGCGGATGGTCGGGCGAATCGTTGAGGCCCTTCCAGTCCTGGGTGGAAATGCCGTCCACGAACAGGTTGGGGTCGAAGCTGGGCGCCGACACCAGGGCCAGTACGCCGCCGGTGCTGGGGTCGATCGCGACCAGCGCGCCGCGGCGGTCACCGAACGCCGTCTCGGCGATCTTCTGCAGCTCCATGTCGAGATTGAGCTCAAGGTCGCTCCCGGTCACCGCCGGCGTACTCGATAGCCGTCGCACCGCCCGCCCGCCGGCATTGACCTCGACCTGCTCGAAACCGGTCGTGCCGTGCAGTTCGGCCTCGTAGGACAGCTCCAGACCGCTCTTGCCGATGTGGTCCGACCCGCGGTAGTTGGCCGCGTCGTCGCGCTCTTCGATACGCTCCAGGTCGCGCTGATTGATACGCCCGATGTAACCGACGACATGCGATGCGCTGGCGCCGAGCGGATAGTCGCGGAACAGCCGGGCCTGCACGTCCACGCCGGGGAAGCGGTAGCGCTGGGCGACGAAACGGGCGACCTCCTCGTCACTGAGGCGATTGCGGATCGGCACGCTCTCGAAGCTGCGGCTTTCTTCCAGCAGCTTGCGAAAGCGCCGGCGATCGCGCGCATCGATGGGAACGACCTGATTGAGCGCCTCGATGGTCTCTTCCAGGCCATTGGTACGTGCCGGCGTGATCTCGAGCGTATAGGCGGCATAGTTGCGCGCCAGCACGACGCCGTTGCGGTCGACGATGGTGCCGCGGTTGGGCACGATCGGCAGCAGCGCGATGCGATTGTCCTCGGCACGGGTATGAAAGTAGTCGAACTTCTGCACCTGCAGGTAGTAGAAGCGCGACGCAAGCAGCAGGAAGCACACCAGCGCGAACACCCCCGCCACCAGCACGCGCCAGCGAAAGCGTGATGAATCCTGCTCGGGAGCATGAAACGAAATCATGTCACCGGGCATCAGATGGGCCGGTTGTCGTCACGGTCGGCGGGCTGGTACTGCGGCAGCAGGAGCAGATACATCAGCGGCCACCACAGCAATACGCCGGTGAAGCTCGACAGAAAATACGACCACCCCGGAAACTCCGCACCGGCAATCAGGCGCACCGCCACCATCAGGGCCTGCGTGAGCAGCAGCATCGGCAGCACATGCAGCGCCTGCTGCAGCGCCGAAAACCACATCAGCCGGCGCGCCAGGCCATTGGCGAGGTAGGCGAGCACCACATAGGCCAGGGCATGCTGCCCCATTGCCGCGCCCTGCCCGATATCGACCAGCAAGCCGAAGAAGAAACCCGCGCCCATGCCGATGCGCAGCGGCTCGCGGATACACCAGAAGGCCAGCACCAGCGCGACCCAGTCCGGCACGCCGGGAAGGCGCCCGGTGGGCACATAGACCAGGCCGAGCGCAACCAGCAGGCTGAAATGGATGAACCACAGCCGGACCGGCAACAGGATGCGACTGGAACGATTGGTCGGTTGCATGTCAGGGCGCCGTCACGGGCTGAGCGGGTGGCACGGCGTCGCTCTCGACCGGCCGCGGCGGCGGCAGCACCTGACGCCCGAGCACCAGCACCTGGGCACTGCGTTCGACGCCGGCCAGCGGGCGGCACATGATGCGGGCAAAGGCATCGGATTCGCGGTCAACGGACTCGACCTCGGCCACCGGCAGGCCGGGCACGAAAACGCCGTCCAGCCCCGAGGTCACCAGCGTGTCGCCGGCCTGAATGTCGGCGGTGGCAATCACGAACCTCACTTCGAGCCGTCCCTGCCCGATGCCGAACAGCACCCCGCGCAAGCCATTGCGCAGGACCTGTACCGGAATCGCCTGATTGCGGTCGGTCAGCAAGGTGACTTCGGACTGGATCGGATACACACGGGTCACCTGACCGAGCACGCCGGCAGCGTCCACGACGGCAAGGCCGGCCTCGACCCCTTGCTGCGCGCCACGGTCGAGAATGACCTTGCGCGCAAACGGGTCCGGTGCGTCGTACAGGATGTCGGCGGCGATGCTGCGTACGCCCACGCGCTGGGACATCTCGAGCAAGCCGCGCAACTGGGCGTTTTCGCGCTCAAGCAGCTCAAACCGCAGCAGACGCTCACCGCTGCCAAGCTGCTTGCGCCTCAGCTCGGCATTTTCGAGCTGCACACGCACCAGGGTCGCAAAATACACCGAGGCGTTGCGCACGAAGTCGGCCGGCGTAGCCGCGGCCATCTGCAAGGGGTAGGTTGCGACGGACAGCCCCTGCCGCAGCACTTCGAGATAACGAAAGCGCAGATCGGCCACCAGGATCATCAGGCACAGCGAGACGAACAGCAGCAGGCGAACCAGCGGTGCCGGTCCACGATTGAAGATAGGGGGCGGTTGATGGCCGGCGAAGGTCATCCGGAACGTCCTGGTTCAGCAAGGGCCCGGCGACAGCATCGCCGGGCCCTGCAGGTCAATCCGAGGTGAAGATGGAGCCAAGCTTGTCCATCTTGTCCAGCGCCATGCCGCATCCGCGCGCGACGCAGGTCAAGGGTTCTTCGGCGACGATGACGGGCAGGCCGGTTTCTTCCATCAGCAGACGGTCGAGATCGCGCAACAGGGCGCCACCACCGGTAAGCACCATGCCGCGGTCGGCGATGTCTGCGCCCAGTTCAGGCGGAGTCTGCTCGAGCGCAATCTTGACCGCCGAGACGATCTGATTGAGCGGCTCAGTCAGCGCCTCGAGAATTTCGTTCGACGAGATCGTGAAGCTGCGCGGAATGCCCTCGGCCAGGTTGCGGCCCTTGACTTCCATCTCACGCACCTCGGAGCCGGGGAAGGCCGAACCGATTTCTTTCTTGATGTTCTCGGCAGTGGTGTCGCCGATCAGCATGCCGTAGTTGCGGCGGATGTAGTTGACGATCGAATCGTCGAACTTGTCGCCGCCGACGCGGACGCTGCCCGCATAGACCATGCCGCCAAGCGAGATCACGCCGACTTCGGTCGTACCGCCACCGATGTCGACCACCATCGAGCCAAGCGCATCCGACACCGGCAGGCCGGCACCGATCGCGGCAGCCATCGGCTCCTCGATCAGGTACACCTGCGAGGCACCCGCTGCCAGCGCCGCGTCGCGGATGGCGCGGCGCTCGACCTGGGTCGAGCCGCAGGGCACGCAGACGATGATGCGCGGACTGGGCGAAAGCAGGCGCGAATCGTGAACCTTCTTGATGAACTGCTTGATCATCTGCTCGGTGACGACGAAATCGGCGATCACGCCGTCTTTCATCGGCCGGATCGCCGTGATGTTGCCCGGCGTCTTGCCGAGCATCTGTTTGGCCGCAGAGCCCACTGCCTGAATGGTGCGCTTGGCATTGGGGCCGCCTTCGGTGCGGATGGCCACAACCGAGGGTTCGTCGAGCACGATGCCTTTGCCACGCACGTAAATCAGCGTGTTGGCGGTGCCGAGGTCGATCGCTAGATCGCTTGAAAAATAGGAACGCAGAAAACCGAACATTGGGGATTCCGAAACCGGTGAGAAGATGCGCCGCAGGGGGCCGGCCCTGAGCAGGGCCAAAGGCGATTATGATAACCTACAAACCTTTGTGGATTCAGCAGGTTTTGTTACTTCATGTCGCTTACCAATGAACAGGTCGGGCGCATCGCCCGTCTAGCCCGTCTTGCGATTTCCGAAACCGAGATCGATGCCACCCGCACGAAGCTCGATGGCATTTTCGGCCTGATCGAGCAGATGCAGGCCGTTGACACCACCGGCATCGAGCCCATGAGCCATCCGCAGGAACTCGCCACCCGACTGCGCGACGACGCCGTGACCGAATCCGATCGCCGCGCCGCCTTCCAGGCCGTCGCTCCGCAGACCGAGGCCGGGCTCTACCTGGTGCCCAAAGTCATCGAATGAACCTTCACGGGGCGCCCGCGACGCATCACGTGCGTGCAGGGTGCATCCCGTGGCCATCCTATCAGCAAGCAGCCACGACATGATCAATGCGTCACTCTCCGCCCTGCGCAGCGCGCTGGACGACAAGCAGATTTCCAGCGTCGAGCTCGCCGGGCTCTTCCTCGACCGCATCGAGGCCCGGAACCCGACGCTGAACGCCTTCATCACCATCGACCGTGAGGGGGCGCTGGCCGCCGCCAGTGCCGCCGACGCGCGCATCGCCCGCGGCGAGGCCGGCCCCCTGACAGGCATCCCGCTCGCCCACAAGGACGTGTTCTGCACCGAAGGCGTGCTCACGACCTGCGGCTCGAAGATGCTCTCAAACTTCGTCAGCCCCTACGACGCGCACGTCGTGTCGCTGCTGAAGAACGCCGGCGCCGTCAGCCTGGGCAAGACCAATATGGACGAGTTCGCAATGGGCTCCTCCAACGAGAACTCGCATTTCGGCCCGGCGCGCAACCCGTGGAACCCCGGCCATGTGCCTGGCGGCTCGTCCGGCGGCTCGGCGGCGGCAGTCGCCGCACGCCTGGTGCCGATGGCCACCGGCACCGACACTGGCGGCTCGGTGCGCCAGCCCGCGGCCTTCACCGGCGTCACCGGCATCAAGCCAACCTACGGACTGGTCAGCCGCTACGGCATGATCGCCTATGCGTCCTCACTCGATCAGGGCGGTGCATTCGGCGCCTCCGCCGAAGATTGCGCGCTGCTGCTGTCGGCGATGACCGGGTTCGACGCGCGTGATTCCACCAGCCTCGAGCGCCCCATCGAGAACTACGCGGCCGCACTCGCGCAGGCGGGCTCGGACAAGCCGCTTGCCGGCCTGCGTATCGGCCTGCCGCGGGAGTTCTTCGCCGAAGGCATGAGTGACGAAGTGCGCGCTGCCATCGACGCCGCGCTTGAGCAATACCGCGCACTCGGCGCCACCACGGTCGAGGTCAGCCTGCCCAACGCCAAGCTGGCCATCCCGGCCTATTACGTGATTGCGCCGGCCGAGGCCTCAAGCAACCTGAGCCGCTTCGACGGCGTGCGCTTCGGTCATCGCGCCGCCGAATACGGCGACCTCAACGACATGTACTGCAAGAGCCGCGCCGAAGGCTTCGGGGCCGAGGTCAAGCGCCGCATCCTGGTCGGCACCTATGTGCTCTCGCACGGCTACTACGACGCCTATTACCTGCAGGCGCAGAAGCTGCGCCGCCTGATCGCCGAGGATTTCCGCAAGGCGCTGAGCGAATGCGACGTCATTGCCGGCCCCACCAGCCCGACCACCGCGTGGGCGCTGGGCGCGATGGGTGATGACCCGGTGCAGATGTACCTCGCCGACATCTACACCATTGCGGTGAACCTCGCCGGCCTGCCCGGCCTGTCCCACCCCTGCGGTTTTGGCGCCGGCTCACTGCCCGTGGGCATGCAGTTGATCGGCAATTATTTCGCCGAAGGCAAGCTGCTCGCGACCGCCCACCAGTACCAGCAGGCGACCGACTGGCATCTGCAGCGCCCCGCCGATGTTCTGTGAGAACGCAATGATCCACCGCCTGCTTTCCCGCTACCTCACGCCGCTTGCGGCCACGGTGCTGATGGCCGCCTGCGCCACCCCGACGGTCTACCAGCAGGACACGGGTACTGTCATGGAGCGCCCGTCCGAGGCCGGTGGCCGGCTCAAGCCAATGCCGATCCGCCCGCTCAACGTCCAGGCGGACTGCCGCTTCAAGGACGAGGTCGGATACAGCGGAAGTGCGCTGCTCGACGTCAGCTACTCCGAAGTCAGCCGCTTCAAGGCCTCGGTCAGCGTCCCCAAGCGTGGCAGCTGCCACTTTGATCTCGCCGACTTCGAGCAGGTACGCAAGGAGCCCCACGTCGAACTGCGGGCCAGCGATGGCTGCGTCGTGCGCATGTGGGAACAGGGCGACCAGGTCACCGTCGCCTTCGCCCAGTGCGCCAGCCGCTGCGATCGCAACACCTTTGATTATGTATGGCCCATCCTGGTGGATCGGCCGAGCGGTCTCTGCAACTGACCGCCAGCAATAACGGATACAGACATGAGCAGATCGGATTGGGAAGTCGTCATTGGCCTGGAAGTTCACGCCCAGCTCAACACCGCTTCCAAGATATTTTCCGGCACCAGCACCGCCTTCGGCGCCGAACCCAATGTGCAGGCGAGCGCAGTGGATATCGCCCTGCCCGGCGTGCTGCCGGTGCTCAACCGCGGCGCAGTCGAACGCGCGATCCGGCTTGGCCTCGCGCTCGGCTCGCACATCGCTCCCAAGAGCGTGTTCGCACGCAAGAACTACTTCTACCCCGACCTCCCCAAGGGCTACCAGATCAGCCAGTTCGAGCTGCCGGTGGTGCAGGGCGGCACCATTACCATCCGCGTCGGCGAGGGTGAATCCGCCTACGAGAAGACCGTGCAGCTGACCCGCGCCCACCTCGAGGAAGACGCCGGCAAGAGCCTGCACGAAGACTTCCACGGCATGAGCGGCATCGACCTCAACCGTGCCGGCACGCCGCTGCTCGAAATCGTCTCCGAGCCAGACATGCGCTCGTCGGCCGAGGCCGTGGCCTATGCCCGCGCCCTGCACGCGCTGGTGCGCTGGATCGATATCTGCGACGGCAACATGCAGGAAGGCTCCTTCCGCTGCGACGCCAACGTCTCGGTGCGCAAGTGGGGCGCCGAACAGTTCGGCACCCGGCGCGAAATCAAGAACCTGAACTCCTTCCGCTTCCTGCAGCAGGCCATCGACTACGAGGTGCAGTGGCAGATCGACACCATCGAGGACGGCGGTACCATCCAGCAGGCCACCGTGCTGTTCGACCCGGACACCGGCGAGACACGCATGATGCGCTCCAAGGAAGATGCGCACGACTACCGCTACTTCCCCGATCCCGACCTGCTGCCGCTGGTGATCGACGAAGCGTGGATCGACCGCGTGCGCAGTGAAATGCCCGAACTCCCGGTTGCGATGAAGGACCGCTTCATCGCCGAACTCGGCCTGTCGGCCTACGACGCTGCGGCGCTGACCGCCTCCAAGGAAATCGCGGCCTATTTCCAGGCCGCGATGGACGCGGCAGGCAGCGCCAACGCTGCCCAGGTGGCCAAGCTGTGCGCCAACTGGATCATGGGCGAGCTCGCCGCACGCCTGAACAAGGCCGATCTCGACATCGCAGCCTCCCCGGTTGCGCCCGCCCAGCTCGCCGGGCTGGTGTCGCGCATCGCCGACAACACCATCTCCAATGCCATTGCGCGCAAGGTGTTTGAAGCACTGTGGAATGGTGAGGGCGCGAGCGCTGACGAAGTCATCGACAAGCAGGGCCTGAAGCAGGTCACCGACAGCGGCGCGATCGAAGCCATGATCGACGAGGTGCTGGCGGCCAACCAGAAATCGGTCGAGGAGTTCCGCGCGGGCAAGGAGAAGGCCTTCAACGCCCTGGTCGGCCAGGTGATGAAGGCCAGCAAGGGCAAGGCCAGCCCGGCCCAGGTCAACGACTTGCTGCGCAAGAAGCTCGCCGGCTGACCCCACTGCACTGATGCCTGAGACGCCCGGTTGCCATGATGGCAGCCGGGCGTTCTTCTTTGGCGGGGCATGTATCCGCGGCCCGGCGCGCCCCGGCCGGTACACGCTGTTTCACCCCACCCCGGCAGCCGGATTCCCTTTCGCTGCGAGGCTGACTATGCTTCAGGGATGTCACCAAGCAGCGGAGCCGACATCATGCGCACCTCGTCATCCCTTCTCGTCACCTTTGTGCTGAGCACCACATGGATCGGCACCAGCCTTGCCGAAATGCCGGCAGACATGCCGAAGCGAAAGCCCGGCCTGTGGGAGATGAAGACCTCGATGGCGGAGATGGGCGGCATCGGACAGACCTTCAACATGTGTGTCGGCCCCCAGACCGACGACCTCATCGCACAGCAGGACAGGGGCGAGTGCGCACAGAAGTCCTACCGCCGCGACGGCGACCGCATCCTGTTCAAGGCGGTGTGCAAGGTCGAGGGCAGCACGGCAACGATCGAGGGCGTGTTCTCGGGCGATTTCGTGAACCGCTACAGTGGCGAGATTCGCAGCACCTATGCGCCGCCACTGCAAGGCATGAAGTCCATGACGATGAAGCAGGATGCGCGCTGGCTGGGCGCCTGCAGGCAGGGACAGAAGCCTGGCGACGTCATGATGCAGGGCATGAACGGCATCAACGTCGAGGAGCTGATGAAGAACATGCCGCACGTACGCTGACGCCCCCGCCGCGCTGCGGCAACAGGTCTGTCCGGCTGCGCAACAGACGACCACTCACGGGTTGAGGAAGGTCAATGCACACCCCTTTCATTCGGTACATTCTTATATGCTTCAATACTGACGATACCGGTTGAACAAAGCCGGACGCTGCGTGATGGAGACAATCATGCCGGACCTGACAGACATCATCGAATGGCTGGGCGAAGATCGCAGCCTTGCGCTCGGCGGACTGCTGATCGGCGCCCTTTTCGGCGCCTTCGCCCAGCGCTCGCGTTTCTGCCTGCGCGCGGCCGTGGTCGAGGTGGCGCGCGGACAGCTCGGCGCCAAGCTCTCGGTCTGGCTGCTGGCCTTCTCCGCCGCAATCATCGTCACGCAACTGCTGCATCTCAGCGGACGCTTCGATACCGCCAACGTCCGCCAGCTCGCGAGCCAGGGCAGCCTGTCGGGGGCGCTGATCGGCGGCCTGATGTTCGGTACCGGCATGATCCTCGCGCGTGGCTGCTCCAGCCGCCTGCTGGTGCTGGCGGCAAATGGCAACCTGCGCGCACTGCTCTCCGGCCTGATCTTCGCGGTCACCGCACAGGCGTCGATGACCGGCATCCTCTCGCCCCTGCGCGAAACCATCGGTACGTGGTGGACGATCGATGGCGGCAACGCCCGCGACCTGCTCGCCTACGTCGGCATCGGGCACGGCGGCGGTTTCGCCTTCGGTCTGTTGTGGTTGCTCGCAGGCGCCTGGTTTGCCAGCCGCCACCGCATCACCGGCTGGGCCTGGGCGGGCGGCCTCGGCGCCGGCGTGATGGTGGCGCTCGCGTGGTGGTTCACCTACGAGATGTCTTCGCGCACCTTCGATCCGACCCCGATCAAGAGCCTGTCCTTCACCGGCCCCTCGGCCGACGTGCTGATGCTGGTGCTGTCGCCGCCAGGCAGACTGCTCGACTTCGACCTCGGCATGGTTCCGGGCGTATTCCTCGGCTCCTTTCTTGCCGCCCTGCTGAGCCGCGAGCTCAAGCTCGAGGGCTTTCAGGGCGGACACGCGATGCGCCGCTACATCGTCGGCGCCCTGCTGATGGGCTTTGGCGGCATGCTGGCCGGCGGCTGCGCAGTGGGTGCCGGGATCTCGGGCGCATCGGTGTTTGCGGTAACCGCCTGGGTGACCCTGTCGGGGATGTGGGCCGGCGCCAGCCTGACCGACTGGGTGATCGACCGCAAGCTCGCGCCCCACCCCCTGCCGGCCACCGCCGTCAGCCCCTGAAACGGCGCCCCGGGCAGCGCAACGCTATAATCGGAAGCATACAAAGAAAGCAGGAAATGCCTCCCCATGTGCCAGCTGCTCGGAATGAACTGCAATGTACCGACCGACATCTGTTTTTCCTTCGCGGGCTTCCGCGCCCGTGGCGGGCTGACCGACCACCATCGTGACGGCTGGGGGATTGCATTCTTCGAGGGGCGTGGCGCGCGTGTCTTTCTCGAGCCCTGCGCCAGCGCCGACTCTCCGGTCGCCGAACTGGTGCGGCGCTACCCGATCCGCTCCCTCAATGTCATCGCCCACATCCGCAAGGCGACCCAGGGGCAGATTCACCTGGAGAACACCCACCCCTTCCAGCGTGAGCTATGGGGGCGATACTGGATTTTTGCCCACAACGGCAACCTGTGCGGCTACCAGCCGTCGCTCTCGGGACGCTTCCTGCCAGTGGGCTCTACCGACTCCGAGCATGCGTTCTGCCACATCCTGGATGCGCTGGCGCAGCGCTTTCCCGATGCTGCGCCCTCACCGCACGAGCTGCATGCGGCACTGAGGACGATCTCCATCGAGATCGGGCGCCATGGCGAGTTCAACTTCCTGCTCTCCGACGGCGACTACCTCTTTGCACACAGCTCTTCGCGCCTGGTCTACGTCATACGGCAGTCGCCGTTTCCGGTGGCCCACCTGTCCGACGAAGACCTCGCCGTCGACTTCAACGAGGTCACCACACCCGACGACCGCGTGGCGGTCATCGCCACCACGCCGCTGACCGACAACGAAACCTGGCAGTCCATTCCCCCCGGCACCCTGCAGGCCTTCCATCTCGGCGCGCCTGTCGCACTTGGCGAAACCTCGACCGTCGCAGCGGAAATCGGCACCGGACTGCCTCGAAGCGCGTAAATCTTCCTTATCGGTGCAATGCAGACGCGCTAAAGTACGGGCTTGCGAGCTTGTTGCCGGATTGAGGTTGTAATGGATTGCCCACTATGCAGCAGCACCCGAGACAGGATCATCTGGCAGGACGAGTTCTGCCGCGTCATCGGCGTGGACGATGCCGACTATCCCGGTTTCTGCCGGGTGATCTGGAAGGCGCACGTTGCCGAGATGACCGATCTTCGGCATGCTGATCAAGCACACCTGCTCGACGTCGTACTGGCGACCGAAAGTGCGCTTCGTGCCCTGATGCAGCCGGCCAAGATCAACCTTGCGAGCTTTGGCAACATGGTGCCGCACCTGCACTGGCATGTGATTCCGCGCTTCACCGACGACCGCCACTTCCCGGAGCCGGTCTGGGGTCGCGAGCAACGACCCGGGCAGCCCCACGCAGCACCCGACGCGGCCACACTGGCGTCCACGATCACTCACGAACTGCTTGCACGCGCTGCCTACTGACCACTGCCGACATCCGCATCCGGAGCTTCCATGGACTACCGCAACCCCGCCGAATGCCTGAGCCTGCTGCCAAGCCTGCAGCTAAGCAAGGTCGACGAGACCCATGCCGTACTGTCGAAGATCATAGGCGGCCTCCTCGACGCGCTCCCCGCTCCGAATCAGCATCTCGAAGTGCTTGAGGCTGCGCGCCCGGTCATTGCCCGCGTCCAGGCCGACATGAGCAGCCGCTACGCAGACCACCCGCTGCCGCCGGACAGCGAAGAGAACGGCACCCTGCTCGACGTCGTGAACCTGTGGCACAACCTGGCCCGCTCGTATGCACAGATCGCGCGCCACGACGCACAGATGGGCACGCTCGAGGATCAGCGCGCCCTGCTCGCTCAACGCCGGGTGCACTACGCGGGCCAGGTGCTGATCGAGTATTTCCGGGCCCACCGCTCCCTGCCGGCGGGAGTCTGGACCGAGGTTCACGAGAGTTTTGCCGCAGCCGAAAGCACCGGCCTGCTGCGGGCGCGTGTCTCGGACCCGCTCAATACCCTGTGGAAAGCTCAGAGCCCGATGGAGGCCTATATCGCCATCCTGCTGGTCGATCTGGCCAACCCGTTCGGCCGCACCGGCCATGAACTGCTCTGGATCTGCCGCTGGGCACAGCGTTTCGCGCCGTACTGCAGCCTCGACACCGAGACCGAAGGGCGCAAGCCTACGATCTATGGGCTCGACCTCGGCGCAGACCACGGCCTGCGTCCGCTCGGCCTCCTGAACAAGAGCATCGGCTTGCGCAGTTTCGATGGCAGCAAGCTGGCGGGCCAGATCCAGGCCGTGTTCACCCAGTTCAAGCAGGGTGTGACACCGGCCTCGCTCGGGCTCGGTGACGACTGCACGCTCGACACCAGCGCCCGCCTGCTGGTATCGCTCTATCGGCCGTGGGGCCTGGCCTCGGCCGGGCGTCGCTTTCCGCGCCGCGGCAGCCGCGGCCAGGTCGAGCTGACCAGCGACTGGCTCGCCATCGGCTTTCACATTCAGGGCAGATTGTTCGAACAGCCGCGCAGCTACGGACTGACCACCAGCTTCAAGAGCGACATGGCGCTGATGACTTTCGGTGAGCGCGCACCGGAAGCCCCGAGCAAGCTCCACGGCGCCAGTCATCGAAGCGATGCCGAGAAGCTGGGCCTGGTGTGCGAGCGCTGGAACCTGCTCGATCAGTCAGTCGGTGGCTTCCGCCTGGAGCAAAGACCGCACGCGGAGCGGCTGGAGCACCATCAGCTGGTCGGACTCAAGCCGCTGGACGGCGAATACTTTCTGCTCGGCCAGGTCAGCTGGCTGATGTACCGTGACGACGGGGTGCTTGAGATCGGCGTGTATGTATTGCCCGGCGTGCCGCGCGTCGTGGCAGCCCGACCACTCGCCTCACGCCCGGGGCAACGCGAGCCCTACCAGCAGGCCTTCCTCATCCCGGCCAACAAGGGGCTCAAGGTTGAAAGCTCGCTGATTCTGCCCGCCGGCTGGTACCGGCAGAACCGGGTGGTGGAAGTCTTCGACGGCGGCAAGAGTGCCCAGTTGCGACTGAGCAAGGACGCACTCAAGGGCGCCAATTTCGACCAGGTGCGTTTCGAGGCTATCGCGCCGGAAGCGCCATAAGCCTTGCAGGGGGCAGGCGGACGCTGAACACGCTGCCTTCACCCTGCTTGCTGCTGACCCTGAGATCGGCCTGGTGGCGCGTCAGGATGTGCTTGACGATCGCCAGACCAAGGCCCGTGCCTCCGGTTTCGCGCGAGCGGCCGCGGTCGACACGATAGAAGCGCTCGGTCAGACGCGGAATATGGATCGGATCGACACCGATGCCGGTATCCCGCACCGAGAACTCCGCACCCTGAGCATCAACGCGCCACACGAGATCGATCTTTCCGCCCTCTGGCGTGTAGCGCACCGCGTTGCTCGCCAGATTGGAGAACGCGCTGTGGATCTCCTTGCCGCTGCCCAGCAGCACACCGTCCCCCTCCATCTGCAGCGTCACCGTGTGGCGTCCGGCAGACAGCAGTTCGGTGTCCTCATGGATTTCCTGCATCAGCGCGGCGACATCGATCTTCTCTTCGGCCGGTGCCGGCGCCCCCGTTTCAAGCGCTGACAATGTCAGCAGATCGTCGATCAGACGCCCCATGCGTGACGACTGGTCGAGCGCAAGGCGCAGGAAGCGCATGACATCCTCGCGCTCGTAGTCGTCCAGACCGTCGACCAGGGTCTCGAGAAAGCCGCCGATGACGGTCAATGGCGTGCGCAACTCATGCGAGACATTGGCCACGAAGTCGCGCCGCATGGTTTCGAGGCGCTCGAGTTGCGAAATGTCGCGCGACAGTACCATCTGCTGGTCGTCGCCAAAGGGAATGATCTGAACCTGCAGCGTCAGGCCGCTGCGGCGTCCGGACGTCATGATCAGGGGTTCGTCGTGCTTGCCGGCCTGCAGGTAATGTACGAACTCGGGCTGGCGAACCAGATTGGTGACCGGCGCACCGATGTCGCGCGTGTGATCGAGGCCGAAGTGCTGCTCGGCCTTGAGGTTGATCCATTCGATCGTGTCGCTGTCGGAGAGATACAGCACCCCGTCCGGCATGGCCTGGCTGGCGTCATGAAAACGCTCAAGTGCAGACGACAGACGTTCGCGCATGTCGTACGACACCCGCGATCGGCGATTCAGTTCGGCAAAGACCTGCCCCCAGCTCCCGGCCGCGCGCGGCACCGGCGTACCGATTGGCTCACGGCTCCACATGACGAGCCGGATCAGGTTATGCACGTGCCAGCCGAGCAGGAGCAGCACGCCCACAATGAAGGCGGTCAGCCCCCAGGTCACACCGGCAAAGAGGGCGGCCGCGGCCGAGACCAGTGCCAGGAGACACAACGCCGACAGCACGCCGGTCCATAAGTAACGCACGGGTCGAATGATGACGCTCCCTGTTTCTCGATGCCGTCCGATTATCGCACGACGGGCGCGAGGTCCGCCTGAGCCGAAAAGCGATAACCGCTGCCGCGGACCGTCTGCACCAGCGCGTCGTGCCGCGAAGGCTCGAGTGCGCAGCGCAGGCGACGGATATGCACATCGACCGTGCGCTCTTCGACAAAAACGTGGTCGCCCCACACCTGATCGAGCAATTGCGCACGCGAGTGCACCCGCTCCGGATGGGTCATCAGGAAGTGCAGCAGGCGGAATTCGGTTGGCCCCAGGGACAGCGCCTGCTCACCCGCCGTCACCCTGTGGGTTTCGGGGTCCAGCCTCAGGCCACCCAGCTCGACGGGATCTTCGGTCGCCTGCGGCGCGCGCCTGCGCAGCACCGCCTTGATGCGCGCCACCAGTTCGCGCGGGCTGAAGGGCTTGGTGATGTAGTCGTCGGCACCGGTTTCCAGCCCGCTCACCTTGTCTTGCTCCTCGCCACGGGCGGTCAGCATGATGATCGGGATGCTCCGGGTACGCTCGTCTGCGCGCAAGCGGCGTGCGAAGTCCATGCCGGACGCCCCCGGCAGCATCCAGTCGAGCAGCACCAGATCGGGCAAGGCGTCGCGCACGATGCGCTGCGCCGTTTCGGCGTCCGAGGCACGCACGACATGATGCCCCGCGCGGGCGAGGTTCGCAGCGATCAGTTCCTGGATTGCAGGTTCGTCTTCGACCAGCAGAATATTGGCAGGCATAAGCAGTGACTCCCTTTGATTCCGCAGAGTGTATTTCAGCAGTTTGAAGTTTTGATGACACGTCATCACAGTGAAACAGCGGAGCCCGCTTCCGGCGGGGTGCCGGCGGTGCTGCCCCGGTCTTGGCCGGAGGCCGAATCAGGTATCATTGACCTCCCACTTTGAGGCACTCAGTGATGGCCGGACTCGACAAGGACACCCCTCTTCCCACCGCAATCACCTTGCACAGCAAGTCACGCAAGCTTGAAATTGCGTTTGACGATGGCAGCCTGTTCGAACTTCCCTTCGAATTTCTGCGCGTCTACTCGCCTTCGGCAGAGGTGCGCGGTCATGGCGCAGGGCAGGAAACACTGCAGCAGGGCAAACGCGACGTCGACGTCGTTGCGCTCGAGCCCGTCGGCAACTATGCGATCAAGCCCGTCTTCGACGACGGTCACGACAGCGGACTCTACTCCTGGGACTACCTCTACCTGCTCGGTCGCAATCAGGCCGAAATGTGGCAGGACTACCTCGAGCGCCTTGAGCGGGACCATGGAACCCGGGATCCGGCACTCGTCCCGCCGCCAGCGCCCAAGGGCGGTTGCGGCAGCCACCATCACTGATATCGCCATGAAAGAAAACACCACACACTTCGGCTTCGAGACCGTCGCCGAAGAGCAGAAACAGAAGAAAGTCGCCGAGGTGTTCTCGTCGGTCGCACAGAAGTACGACGTGATGAACGACCTGATGTCCTTCGGCCTGCACCGGATCTGGAAGGCGTTCACCATCCAGATTTCCGGCGTGCGCAGCGGCGACCGCGTCCTCGACGTTGCCGGCGGCACTGCCGACCTCTCCCTCGCCTTCGCACGCGAGGTCGGCGAGCGCGGACAGGTGTGGCTCACCGACATCAACCATGCGATGCTCTCCCGTGGCCGCGACCGCGTTGTCGACAAGGGTTTCTCCCTGCCCGTGGCACAGTGCAACGCAGAGAAGCTGCCCTTTCCGGACGACTGGTTCGATTGCGTCACCGTTGCCTTCGGACTGCGCAACATGACCCACAAGGATGTCGCCCTGGCCGAGATGCGGCGCGTGCTGCGCCCGGGCGGACGCCTGCTCGTGCTCGAGTTTTCAAAGGTGTGGAAACCGCTCGCTCCGGTGTATGACCTGTACTCTTTCAAGCTTCTGCCGTGGATGGGCAACAAGGTCGCTGACGATGCCGACAGCTACCGTTACCTGGCCGAATCCATCCGCATGCACCCGGGTCAGGAAGAACTTAAGACCATGATGGAACAAGCTGGCCTTCAGCGTGTCGACTACTTCAACCTCAGCGCGGGCGTCGTCGCCTTGCACCGTGGCTACAAACTTTGATCAACGGAGACTCAAGAACAATGAAGCACCTCTTCCTTTCCCTGGTGATGGTGATTTTCACCTTCGGCATCGCGGCGCCTGAAGCCGAGGCGAAACGCCTTGGTGGTGGCAGCAGCTTCGGCATGAAGCGCTCAACGCCGCCCGCAGTGTCGCCCACGCGTCCGTCTGCAGCGCCTCCTGCAGCCGCCGCCGCACAGCCCCGTCGTTCGTGGATGGGTCCGATTGCCGGTCTGGCAGCCGGTCTTGGCCTCGCCGCATTGTTCTCCAGCCTTGGCATGGGTGAGGGTTTCGCCAACTTCGTCATGATCGCCCTGCTCGCCGTCGCTGGCGTGATGCTGTTCAAGTTCCTGTTCCGTCGTGGCGCTTCGCCGCAGGCCCGGGGCATGCAGTACGCCGGTGCGACGCAGGGACAGGGTGCAAGCCCGCTCAACCCGCAGAACGCTCCGGCAATGCCTGCGGGCGGCGCGTCGACCGGCGCACCGCTTGCATCGCCAGCAGTGGCGAACTTTGATGCCGAAGGCTTTGCCCGTCAGGCCAAGCTGAACTTCATTCGCCTGCAGACTGCCAACGACTCGGCAAACCTTGAAGACTTGCGCGAGTTCACCACGCCCGAAGTGTATGCAGAGATCAGCATGCAGATCGCTGAGCGCGGCGACGCACCCCAACGCACCGACGTCGTTGAGCTCAACGCGGAAGTGATCGAGGTCGTCGAGGAAAGCGATCGCTACATCGTCAGCGTTCGCTTCACCGGACTCCTGCGCGAAGACGAAGCAGCTGCGCCCGCCGCACTCGATGAAGTCTGGCACCTCGTGAAACCGGTCAGCGGTGATGCCGGCTGGCGGGTTGCCGGCATTCAGCAAGCCAACTGATTCCACACACACGAAGAAACGGGGGCTCAGGCCCCCGTATTTACATGATCGACAGCCTCTTTATCTCTGGCGCCAACCATCTGCTTGCCCAGTCTGGCTGGGCGCGCAGCCGACTGCAGCCGCACGCCGGAAAACGGGCACGGCTGGACATTTCACCGGTTTCAATCGACTTCTCGATCACGGACGAAGGACATTTCGCTGCGTGCAGCAGCGATGCGTCACCCGACGTAAGCCTGCAGCTGCCGCTGAGCGAGTCTCCGCGCGCCCTGAACGGTGGCATCGAGGCCTTGATGTCCCAGGTACGCATCGCGGGCAACGCCGAATTTGCCGATGCGCTGGGCTTTGTATTCCGTCACCTGCGATGGGACCTCGAAGAGGATCTTTCCCGCGTCGTGGGGGATATCGCCGCTCATCGCATCGTCCGTACCGGCATTGCCCTTGGCAAGGCACAGCAACGGCTTGCCGCCAGTCTCAGCGGAAACGCCGTGGAATACCTGACCGAGGAACAGCCGATACTGACCTCGAAACCGATGGTCGCAACCTTCGATGACGACATCCGCGGTTTTCGTGACGCGGTGGCACGGCTGGAGAAGCGTATCGACCGCCTTGGGAAGCGCACCGGGCGCGCACGACGCTGAACAGTCGCGGCGAATGCCACGCAAGCGACAGACGTAAAAAAGGCAGCCGGATCGGCTGCCTTTCTTTCACTTTGCCGCATTGAGCGCGGCTCGGTGATGCTCAGCTGCGCTTGCGCAGCTTCTGGATCGCTGCGATCTGAGCAATCGCCTCGCTCAGTTCAGCCTGTGCCTTGGCGTAGTCAAGCTGGGCGCTCTGGTTGGAAAGCGCTTCTTCTGCCTTGCGCTTTGCTTCCAGTGCCTTCGCTTCGTCGAGATCCTTGCCGCGAATCGCGGTGTCTGCCAGTACGGTCACCAGACCGGGCTGAACCTCAAGGATGCCGCCAGCAACAAAGACCAGCTCTTCTTCCGCCTGATTCGGAACCTTGACCCGTACCGCACCCGGTCTGATCCGGGTCATCAGCGGCATGTGTCCGGGCAGGATGCCGAGTTCACCCGCCTCGCCAGGCAGCGCGACGAACTCCGCCAGCCCGGAAAAAATCTGCTCTTCCGCACTGACGATGTCTACGTGAACCGTCATAGCCATGGTATGTCCTCTTCAATTCCGCGCGACGGAGATCGCCGCGCGGGTGAGCGAATTACTGGAGCTTCTTCGCTTTCTCGATGGCCTCTTCGATGCCGCCGACCATGTAGAAAGCCTGTTCGGGCATGGAGTCACACTCGCCGCTCACGATCATCTTGAAGCCCTTGATCGTGTCGTTGAGGGTCACGTACTTGCCGGGCGAACCGGTGAAGACTTCCGCAACGTGGAAGGGCTGCGACAGGAAGCGCTGGATCTTACGCGCACGGCCCACGGCGAGCTTGTCTTCGGGAGACAGTTCGTCCATGCCCAGAATCGCGATGATGTCACGCAGTTCCTTGTACTTCTGCAGCGTCTGCTGAACCTGACGAGCCACGTTGTAGTGCTCTTCACCCACAACCAGCGGGTCGAGCTGGCGGCTGGTGGAGTCGAGCGGATCGACGGCCGGGTAGATACCCAGAGCGGCGATGTCACGCGACAGCACGACGGTGGAGTCGAGGTGCAGGAAGGTCGTTGCAGGCGACGGGTCGGTCAAGTCATCCGCAGGCACATACACGGCCTGGATGGAGGTAATCGAACCCACCTTGGTCGAGGTAATACGCTCTTGCAGACGGCCCATTTCTTCAGCCAGCGTCGGCTGATAGCCCACGGCAGAAGGCATACGGCCCAGCAGCGCGGACACTTCGGTACCGGCCAGCGTGTAGCGGTAGATGTTATCCACGAAGAACAGGATGTCGCGGCCGTCGTCACGGAAACGCTCGGCCATCGTCAGGCCGGTCAGCGCCACGCGCAGACGGTTGCCCGGGGGTTCGTTCATCTGACCGAACACCATCGCAACCTTGTCGAGAACGTTGGAGTCCTTCATCTCGTGGTAGAAGTCGTTACCCTCACGAGTACGCTCACCCACACCAGCAAACACCGACAGACCTGCGTGCTGCTTGGCGATGTTGTTGATGAGTTCCATCATGTTCACCGTCTTGCCCACACCGGCGCCGCCGAACAGGCCGACCTTACCGCCCTTGGCGAACGGGCAGATCAGATCGATAACCTTGATGCCGGTTTCGAGCAGTTCGACTGAAGGCGAAAGTTCGTCGAACTTCGGTGCCTTCTGGTGAATCTGACGCTTCTCTTCGCATTCGATCGGACCAGCTTCGTCGATCGGGCGACCCAGCACGTCCATGATGCGGCCGAGGGTGCCTTCACCGACCGGAACCGAGATGCCGGCGCCGGTGCTGCCAACCTTCATTCCGCGGCGCAGGCCATCGGAAGAGCCCATCGCAATGGTACGCACCACGCCATCACCGAGTTGCTGCTGGACCTCGAAGGTCAAGCCGTCTTCGGCAAAGGAGTTGGCAGCGTCTTCGAGCTTCAGAGCCTCATAAATCTTGGGCATCGCGTCGCGCGGGAACTGAATGTCCACCACCGCGCCGATGCACTGAACGATCGTACCAGTACTCATCGTTTTTCCTTAATTCAATAATCCGTTAGACCGCCGCGGCGCCGCTGACGATTTCCGACAGCTCTTTGGTGATCGCGGCCTGGCGGGTCTTGTTGTAGACCAGCTGAAGCTCGCCAATCACGTTCTTCGCATTGTCGGAAGCAGCCTTCATTGCCACCATACGTGCGCTCTGCTCGGAAGCCATGCTCTCGGCCACTGCCTGATACACCAGCGCTTCGACGTAACGCACCAGCATTTCGTCGATCACGACTTGCGGATCGGGCTCGTAGAGGTAGTCCCACGAAGTGTCGGGCGTACCCAGCTTCTCGCCGGTCAGCGGCAGCAGCTGTTCGAGCATGGGTTCCTGCTTCATCGTATTGATGAAACGGGTATAGACCACGAAGACCGCGTCGAGCTCGCCGTTCTGGAAAGCATCGAGCATCACCTTGACCGGGCCGATGAGCTTTTCAAGGTGCGGCGTGTCGCCCAACTGCACGACATGCGAAGCAACCTTGGCGCCCACCCTTTGCATGAAACCGAAACCCTTGTTGCCGATGCAGCAGGCACGGATCTCGGTTGCACCAGCGGCTTCCCATTCCTTCATCGCAGTCACGGCTACGCGCTGGACGTTGGTGTTCATGCCGCCACAAAGGCCCTTGTCGGTCGTCACCAGAATCAAGCCCACCCGCTTGACCTGGTCCTTGCGGACCAGGAAGGGGTGTTGGTATTCAGTTACATTGGCCTGAGACAGGTTCGCGGCGAGTCGGCGGATCTTTTCGGCATAGGGTCGGGCAGAGCGCATCCGGTCCTGCGCCTTGCGCATTTTGGATGCGGCCACCATTTCCATGGCCTTGGTGATCTTGCGCGTGTTTTGCACGCTCTTGATCTTGGTACGGATTTCCTTACCGCTAGCCATATTCCGTCTCCGTCCGCAGCGTTAAGCCCAGCTCTTCTTGAACTCGGTGATCGCAGCGACCAGGAGCTTTTCGCCGTCGGCGTCGAGTTCCTTGGTGTCGGCGATCTTCTTCACGAGATCAGCGTTCTTGGTCTTGACGAACTGCTGCAGGCCGGATTCGAAGGCCAGCAGGCGCGGCACGTCGACATCGTCGAAGTAACCGTTGTTCACCGCGTACAGCGTGATGGCCATGTCCGAGATCGACAGCGGCGAGTACTGAGCCTGCTTCATCAGCTCGGTCACGCGGCGACCACGCTCGAGCTGCTTGCGGGTTGCGTCGTCGAGGTCGGAAGCAAACTGGGCAAACGCTGCGAGTTCGCGGTACTGCGCCAAGTCGGTACGGATACCACCGGAGAGCTTCTTGATGACCTTGGTCTGGGCCGAACCACCGACTCGCGACACCGAGATACCGGCGTTGATAGCGGGACGGATACCGGCGTTGAAGAGGTCGGTCTCAAGGAAGATCTGGCCGTCGGTAATCGAAATCACGTTGGTCGGAACGAACGCGGAAACGTCGCCGGCCTGGGTTTCGATGATCGGCAGTGCGGTCAGCGAACCGGTCTTGCCCTTCACTTCGCCGTTGGTGAACTTCTCGACGTAGTCGGCATTCACACGAGCAGCGCGCTCGAGCAGGCGGGAGTGCAGATAGAACACGTCGCCCGGGTAAGCTTCACGGCCCGGCGGACGACGCAGCAGCAGGGATACCTGACGGTAAGCCCAGGCCTGCTTGGTCAGATCGTCATAAACGATCATCGCGTCCATGCCGCGGTCGCGGAAGTACTCGCCCATCGTGCAGCCGGAGTAGGCCGACAGGTACTGCATGGCAGCAGATTCGGAAGCGGTTGCGGCCACGACGATGGTGTATTCCATCGCGCCGTTCTCTTCCAGCTTGCGCACCACGTTGGCGACGGTCGAAGCCTTCTGACCGATTGCCACGTAGACGCAGAACATGTTCTGGCCTTTCTGGTTGATGATCGCATCAACCGCGACGGCCGTCTTACCAGTCTGGCGGTCACCAATGATCAGCTCGCGCTGACCACGGCCGATCGGCACCATGGAGTCGACCGACTTCAGACCGGTCTGAACCGGCTGGGAGACGGACTGACGTTCGATAACGCCCGGCGCGACCTTTTCGATCTTGTCGGTCAGCTTGGCGTTGATCGGGCCCTTGCCGTCGATCGGCTGGCCCAGTGCGTTCACGACACGACCGATCAGCTCGGGGCCGACGGGCACTTCGAGAATGCGGCCGGTTGCCTTGACGGTGTCGCCTTCGGTGATTTGCTCGTATTCGCCGAGCACAACGGCACCAACGGAGTCACGCTCGAGGTTGAGCGCGAGGCCGTAGGTGTTGCCGGGAAACTCCAGCATTTCGCCTTGCATGACGTCGGTCAGGCCGTGGATGCGGGTGATACCGTCCGTGACGGAGACCACCGTACCCTCGTTACGCGACGTGGCGGCGAGCTGCAGGTTCTGGATCCGGCTCTTAATCAGGTCACTGATTTCAGAGGGGTTGAGTTGCATAGATGTATGCTCCTAGTTCTTAAGCGCAGCGGCCATGTTCGCGAGCTTGCCGCGGACCGAGGCGTCGATCACTTCGTCGCCAATGGCGATGCGGACCCCACCGATAAGCTCGGGGTCGATACTGACACTCACGTCGAGCTTGGTCTTGAAGCGGGCTTCAAGATCAGCTTTCAGCGAAGCCAGTGCGGCATCGTCAAGCGGGAAGGCTGAGGCGATTTTTGCCTCAAGGACGCCCTCATGTTCGTTCTTCAGTGCAACGAACAGGTCACGGATCTCCGGAAGCACTTGCAGACGTTCTCCTTCCACGAGGACGCGGATGAAGTTCTGCTGTTCGGCGCTCAGATCACCAGCAACTTCCAGCATCAGCTTGTTCAGCTGTTCGCCGGAAAACTTGGGATCATTGAAGAGCGCCAGCATTTCGGAGTCGGCCGCCACGGAGGCGAGCCGATCCAGCACTTCCGACCAAGGCCCCAGCGCACCTGCCCCGCGAGCCAGCTCGAAGGCGGCATCGGCATAGGGACGCGCGATGGTGACATTCTCGGCCATGACTTATTGCAGTTCCTGTTTCAGGTTGGCAAGCAGCTCGGCATGCACCTGGGTGTTGATCTCGCGGAGCAGGATCTTCTCTGCACCGGCAACAGCCAGATGGGCGACCTGGTCGCGCAGGGCTTCCTTGGCGCGCTGGGCAGCAGTGCCGGCTTCGGCTTCGGCTGCTTCACGTGCGGCGGCGATGATGCGGTTGGCTTCGGCACGGGCCTCGTCGACCAGTTGGCTCGCCTGCTTTTCAGCGGAGGCGCGCACATCACCCGCGGATTCGCGAGCCTTGCGCAGTTCCTCGACGACCTTCTTTTCGGCAAGTGCCAGATCCGACTTAGCCTTATCCGCAGCTGTCAGCCCGTCTGCGATCTTTTTCGCACGCTCGTCAAGTGCCTTCACAATGGGCGGCCACACGAACTTCATCGTGAACCACGCCAGAATGAAGAACACAACGAGCTGAGCTATCAGAGTTGCGTTCAAATTCACTGTTCTTGGCCCTCAGGTATGTTGAGAGGAACTCGAACCGATTAAAGCTGGAACGGGTTGGCGAAGGCGAACATCATGGCGATACCAACGCCGATCAGGAACGCAGCGTCGATCAGACCAGCCAGCAGGAACATCTTGGTTTGCAGGGCGTTCATCAGTTCGGGCTGACGTGCCGAGGCTTCGAGGTACTTGGAACCCATGATGCCGATACCGATACATGCACCGATGGCGCCCAGACCAATGATCAGACCGGCAGCCAGAGCAACAAAACCCAGAACGTTTTCCATGACAACTCCTTACTAAAGGTGATTGAGTTTAAAACCAGGTACTGCGAGAAAAGATTAGTGACCTTCGTGAGCCTGACCGATGTACACCAGGGTCAGCATCATGAAGATGAAGGCCTGCAGGGTAATGATCAGGATGTGGAAGACCGCCCAGATCGAGCCGGCAATGACGTGACCCACGAAACCGAACACGGTTGCGGTCGAGCCGAGCAGCGCAATCAGAATGAAGATGAGTTCGCCAGCATACATGTTGCCGAACAGTCGCATGCCGTGTGATACGGTCTTGGCGACGAATTCGATCATCTGCATCGCGAAGTTGATCGGATACAGCAGCGGGTGGCTGCCGAAGGGCGCGGTGAAGAGCTCGTGAATCCAGCCCGACAGACCCTTGATCTTGATGTTGTAGTAAAGACACAGCAGCAGCACGCCGGAAGACATGCCGAGCGTGGCGGAGAGGTCGGCCGTCGCGACGACACGCATGTAGGCATGCGCCGGATCGCCGCCTGCGGAAGTATAGACACCTTCCCAGATGCGCGGCAGCAGATCGACCGGGACCAGGTCCATTGCGTTCATCAGGAAGATCCAGACGAATACGGTCAGCGCGAGCGGGGCAACGAACTTGCGCGACTCGGCGCTGTGAATGATGCCCTTGGCCTGATCGGCCACCATTTCGACCATCAGCTCGACGAAGCCCTGGAAGCGCCCCGGCACGCCTGAGGTGGCCTTGCGCGCGGCAAGCCACAACAGGAACACGGTGAGCAGGCCGATCGAGATCGAATAGAACATCGAATCGAGGTTGATGACGCTCCAGTCGATGATGTTCTCTTGAGCGTGACCAGTGGAATTGAGGTGCGTCAGGTGATGAACGACGTACTCGGATGCGGTGGGTGCGTTGCCAGCCATAGTCAGGTCTTTACCAAAAATGCAAATAAATTCGCTTTCAGTGCCAGTACCAGCCCGATCAGGAGAGCGCCCCAATGGACGTCTGCATAAACGGCGAGTACTAGCCCCAGTAATCCGACAATCGAGGCGAGCTTGATGAACTCACCTGCAACAAAGGCGGTCACAGTCGCTGTGCCGTTGCGACGTGTCGTCAGCATCAGCCGCCAGGCGAAGAACCAGCTTGGTACAACACAGGCCAGCCCACCGGATGCAGCAGACACCGCGCCACGCACCCCGAAAAAAACGGCCGCAATGGCCGTTGCCAGAATGGTTGCGCCTAGTTGCAGCAGGACTGCCTTGTGCATCCGTTCCTCACCAAGCGACGCGCACACAGCCGCGCCCGCCTAAAAATCCCGGCAATACTAGGGGTTAACCGTAGTAAAGTCAATTCGTGCATGTGCAAAAACAACGTCGCGGCGATTTCGCGGGCTCGACACTTATATAAGATAAATCATTGCATTCATTGAGAGATTTGATGCAGTGCACGAATACGAAACCATGAATCCGGACTACCCACGCCACATCGACCCGCCCATGCCGGACAGATCGGCAACGGACGTCCATCATATGCCTGGATGCCTGCGAGCGGTGATTGAACGCAGCTTTTCTGGGACGGGCTTCGACCGTTCTTCGGCACGACGCATTGCGCGGGGAGCATTCGAGCACAAGGGCATGTGCGCATGAGTCATCAGTTTTCGCTGCTGCGCCAGCGACGCTTTCTGCCGTTTTTTCTGACGCAGTTCCTCGGCGCCTTCAACGACAACCTGTACAAGAATGCGCTTGTCGTGCTGCTGACCTTTCAGGCGATGCGGTATACCTCGCTTGCGCCTGGCATCCTGGTGAATCTGTGCGCAGGCCTGTTCATCCTGCCGTTTTTCCTGTTCTCCGCCACGGCGGGGCAGATTGCCGACAAGTATGAGAAGAGCCGCCTGATCCGCATCACCAAGTTGCTCGAAATCGGCGTCATGCTGCTGGCAAGCCTTGCATTCGTGCTCGACGCGCTGTCGCTGATGCTTGTCTGCCTGTTCCTGATGGGCGCGCAGTCCGCGCTGTTCGGCCCGGTCAAGTATGCAATCCTCCCTCAGCACCTTGCCGCCGACGAACTGATCGGAGGCAATGCGCTCGTCGAGTCGGGCACCTTCGTCGCCATCCTGATCGGCACCCTCGCCGGGGGCGTACTGATCAGTGTTGCCGGTGGCAGCGCATGGATCTCCGCAACGGCCCTGCTGCTGGCGATCCTTGGCTATGTTTCGAGCCGGGGCATTCCGGTCGCACCTGCGGCCTCACCTTCGCTTCGCATCAACTGGAACCCGATCACCGAGACCTGGCGCGGATTCCAGTTCACACGACGCAACCGCACCGTATTCCTGTCGATTCTCGGCGTGTCGTGGTTCTGGTTCTACGGCGCGCTGTTTCTTTCGCAGTTTCCAGCCTATGCCAAGGATATGCTCGGCGGCGACGCGCATGCTGTGGTGCTGCTGCTCGCCGTGTTCTCCATCGGCATCGGCCTGGGCTCGCTGCTGTGCGAGCGGCTTTCGGGCGGCAGGGTCGAGCTCGGCCTGGTTCCGTTCGGCTCCGTGGGCTTGACCCTGTTCGCTCTCGACCTGTGGTGGAGCAGCCCGCTCGCGCTCGCCGGCGGCGCTCCATTGCCACTGACTGAAGTCCTTTCAACCCCGGGTGTGTGGCGGGTTCTGCTCGACCTCGTCGGGATCGGCACCTTTGGCGGGTTCTTCATCGTCCCGCTGTACGCCCTGATCCAGAGCCGCAGCGAACAGGCCCACCGCTCACGCATCATTGCCGGCAACAACATCCTCAATGCCCTGTTCATGGTGGTCGCTGCCGGCATGGGTGCAGGCCTGCTGGCGGCCGGCTTCAGCGTGCCGCAGCTCTTTCTCGTGACCGCCGTGCTGAACGCACTGGTCGCACTCTACATCTACGCCCTGGTGCCCGAGTTCGCGCTGCGTTTTCTGGTGTGGTTGCTGGTTCATACGGTGTACAGGCTCAGGACGAAAGGCATTCAGAACATCCCCGCAAGCGGTCCGGCGGTGCTGGTCTGCAACCATGTAAGCTTTGTCGATGCCATGATCATCATGGCGGCAAGCCCGCGGCCGGTGCGCTTCGTCATGGACCATCGCATTTTTTCCATGCCGCTGCTGTCGTTTGTCTTCAGGATCAGCGGGGCGATCCCGATTGCACCAGCAAAGGACGATCCCGCCATGCTGGAGCGCGCTTTCGACGAGGTCGCGCGGACGCTGGAGGCCGGCGACCTGGTGGCAGTGTTCCCGGAAGGCCGGATCACCGACAATGGCGAGCTTTACCCCTTCCGTCCGGGTATCCGCCGCATTGTCGAGCGGACGCCGGTTCCGGTGGTGCCGATGGCATTGCGTGGCCTGTGGGGCAGCACGTTCTCGCGCAAGGACGGTCCCGCGCTGTCGCATCCGCTGCGACGCGGAATCTTCAGCCGCATCGAACTCGCCGTAGCCGCCCCGGTGCCGCCGGCCGCGGCACACCCGGAATACCTGCAGCAACAAGTAAGCGCCTTGCGCGGCGATCGTCGCTGAAGGCAAGAGAAGGATGATTTGATGAGTTTTTTCTTGTGGGTTGCCGCAGGTGCGATGCTGGGCCTGATCGACGGCGTGAGTGTTGCGTTTCTCGGTGCAGTGCTCGGCGGAATGATTGCGAGCCTGCGCAAGGAGCGCGCTCAGACGCTGGCCCGCCATGAGGGCAGGATTGTCGCACTCGAACGCGAACTCGACGCGCTCAACATGCGGCTGGGCGAGGATCGTAGCAGCGCGACGGCCAGCGCCGCCGCAGCTCGGATCGCACAGGCGAGCACCGCAGCATCACACGCCGATGCTGCGCCCGAGCTCCCGCCGTCACCGGACGCGCGCGTCGTCATGGAGGACACGGACGCAGCCAATGCGTCCGCACATCCGGCGGGTGCGGATCCGACCCGGACCATCGACACACACCCGCCGCAAGTGGGCGCCCGCAACAGCGATCCGGCAACACAGATCGATCTCGACGCCCTCTATACCCGCTGCCGCGACTGGTTTTTCGGCGGCAACACCCTGGTACGCACCGGCATTCTGGTGCTGTTCTTCGGCCTCGCCTTCCTCGTCCGCTATGCGATGGAGAACGCGATGCTGCCGCCCGAGCTGCGCCTTGCCGGCATCGCCTGCGTGGGCATCGCGCTCGGGGCCGTCGGCTGGCGCCTGCGCCATGTGCGTCGCGGCTATGCGCTGAGCCTGCAAGGCGGTGGCATCGCCGTGCTCTATCTCACCGCGTTTGCAGCGCTGCGCCTGTACGGGATCATGCCGGCGGGCACCGCCTTCGCGGTGATGCTCGCCCTGGTCGGTGTCGCCGCCTTTCTCGCCATCCGCCAGGACGCCGCGATCCTCGCCATCATCGGCAGTGCAGGCGGCTTTGCCGCACCCATTCTGGCTTCAACCGGCGGTGGCAGCCACGTTCAGCTGTTTACCTATTACGCCCTGCTCAATGCGGGCGTGCTGCTGCTGGCCTGGCGCAAGGCGTGGCGCGGACTCAACCTGACCGGCTTCGTATTCACCTTTGCCATCGGTTTGGCCTGGGGCGCACGTTTCTATCACCCCTGGTATTTCAGCACCACCGAGCCTTTCCTCCTGCTGTTCTTCCTGATGTATGTTGCGGCCGCGGTGAGCTACGCATGGAAGCAGGCCCCCGCGCTGCGCGACCCGGTCGACGGCACCCTGGTGTTCGGCGTCCCTGTGGTCGGCTTCGGCTTGCAGGCCGCACTGGTGCACGGCATGCCCTACGCCCTGGCCTGGAGTGCCGCTGCCGTGGGTGTTTTCTACCTCGTGCTGGCAGCGGCGCTGAAGCGCGTGCGCAAACCCGATCTCGAACTCCTCATCGCCAGCTTCGTTGCACTTGGCATTGCCTTCCTCAGCCTTGCCATTCCACTCGCATTCGACGGGCGCTGGAGCGCAGCAGCCTGGGCGCTTGAGGGCGCGGCGCTGTGGTGGATCGGACGGCGTCAGCAGCGCCGGCTGCCGGCGGCAAGCGGTCTGCTGTTGCAGGCTGGTGCGGGCGTGCTGTTTGCTGCCGACCTGGCTCAGCACAGCGGGCTGCGCAACCTGCCCGTCATGAACAGCGCTTTTCTTGGCAGCACGATGATTGCAGGCGCGGGTTTCGTCAGCGCGTGGCTCGCTGCACGCCAGCCGCAGGCATCGAAATGGTCGCAGCGGATCACGCATGCGCTGCTGGCCTGGGCATGGCTGTGGTGGCTCGGTGGCGCCTGGGCCGAGATCGACACCCATCTTGCAACCGGCTACCAGCCCGCCGCAGCGCTCGCGCTGTTCGCACTCAGCGGCGCACTTGCATGCGCGCTGGCACCCAGGCTGACCTGGCCAGGCCTGCTCAGCGCCGGCCTGCTGCCGCTCGGCGGCATGATGCTGGCACTGGGGCAGACCATTGCTTATGGTGTTCCGCCCTCGGGCTTCGGCGGCTGGCTTGCATGGCCGCTCGGACTCGCACTTCACGCCTACAGCCTGCGCGCACTCGACAGTGGCCGACTGGACCGTCCGGTGCTCACCCTCGCCCATGCCGCCGGGGTGTGGGTGCTGGCCCTCGCCCTGTCGCAGGAAGCCGGCCTGCAACTGGCCAGCATGGCCGTCGGCAACGGCTGGCAGCTCGCCGCCCATGCGCTTCCGCCTGCACTGTTGCTGGCCGGGATTGCCCGCATGGCGCAGGATGAGAACTGGCCAATGCGACCGTGGAAGGATGCCTATCAGCTGTGGGCTGCAGGCCCGCTGGCACTCGCGCTGGGCCTGTGGTCGCTGGGGGTCCATTCATATGGCGACGGCAGCGCGGCACCCTTCGCCTATCTGCCGCTGCTCAATCCGCTCGACCTGACGCTCGCGATCTCACTTGGCGCCATCGCATGGTGGCTGCGCCGGGGCGAGGCCGAAATCACCAGCGTCGCCGGCCCCTTGATCCGCTTGCAGGGCGCGCTCGGGCTGGTCGCTTTCATCGCTGCCAACGCCGCACTGCTGCGCACAATGCATCACATGACGGGCGTCCCGTGGACGCTGTCGCAGCTCCTGGGAGACGACACCACCCAGGCGGCGCTGTCGCTGTTCTGGGCCATTCTTGGCCTGGGGCTGATGCTGCTCGCCAACCGCCGCGCAAGTCGCGCGACCTGGCTTGCGGGTGCAGGCCTGATGGCGGCGGTGGTGTGCAAGCTCTTCGTGGTGGACATGGCGGCCAGCGGCACGCTGACGCGCATCGTGTCCTTCATTGGCGCCGGCATGCTGTTGCTGGTGGTGGGCTACTTCTCGCCGCTGCCGCCCAAAGCGGATGCGGCAGCGCAGGCTGAAGCCGAAGGCTAACGCCTGCTGCGCAGGGATACGGCCCGGTACCGGGCCGCACGCGCTCAGCGCAGGCGACCGAGCAGGCCGTCGAGCTGGTCGAGACTGCCGAAGCGGATGGTGACCTCGCCCGCGCCTTTCTTGTTGGCCTTGATCTTCACCGTGGCACCGATGGTGTCGGCGATTTCCTCCTCGAGGCGAACGAGGTCGCGGTCCAGCGGCTGTGCCGCCTTCTTCTGCCGCGGGTTCAGCGTGTGCTGCACCAGTCGCTCGGTATCTCGCACAGACAGCTGTCTGGCGGCAACCAGGTTGGCGAGCTGAATCTGGCTAGCAGCGTCGAGCGGCAACAGGGCGCGGGCATGGCCCATGTCGATGTCGCCCGCCATCAGCAGTTCCTGCACCGGCTTGGCCAGATTGAGCAGGCGCAGCAGGTTGGAGGCGGCCGGACGCGAACGCCCCACCGCATCGGCAGCCTGCTGGTGGGTCATGGCGAACTCGTCGATCAGGCGCTGGATGCCACCTGCTTCTTCGAGCGGATTGAGGTCTTCACGCTGGATGTTCTCGATCAGCGACATCGCCAGGGCGGCTTCGTCGGGGATCTCGCGCACCAGGCAGGGCACCTCGTCCAGACCGGCAATCTGTGCTGCCCGCCAGCGCCGTTCACCCGCGATGATCTCGTACTCATCCTCGCCGACCAGGCGGACGAGGATGGGTTGCATCACCCCCTGGGCCTTGATCGAGGCCGCCAGTTCCTCCAGCGACCCCGGGTCCATGCGCGTACGCGGCTGATACTTGCCGGGCTGCAGCGCATCGGTGGGCAGCGTCTGCAAGGCGCCCTTTTCGGATTCGTCCTCGCGGTTGGCGGCCAGCAATGCATCGAGGCCGCGGCCGAGGCCTTTGAGTTTGGGTGGGCTCATCCGGTCGTCTTTGTTTTGGAGTGGCTCATTGAATGGCGGGCAGTGTCTCTCACAAGGTCTTTACGCGCTCGATCATCTCGGCGGCAAAGGCCATGTAAGCCTGCGCGCCCTTGGCCGACTTGTCGAACACCACGCCGGGCATGCCGTGACTGGGCGCTTCGGCCAGGCGCACGTTGCGCGGCACGATGGCGGAGAACACCTTGTCGCCGAAGTGCCCCTCGAGCTGGGCCGAGACCTGCTGTTGCAGCGTGACACGCGGGTCGAACATGACGCGCAACAGACCGATGATCTTGAGATCGCGGTTCAGGTTGGCGTGCACCTTCTTGATCGAGCTGACCAGGTCGGACAAGCCCTCGAGCGCGTAGTACTCGCACTGCATCGGGATGATCACGCCATGCGCGGCGCACAGGCCGTTCAGGGTGAGCAGCGACAGCGACGGTGGGCAGTCGATGAGGATGAAGTCGTAGTCCGCATCGAAGGGCGCGAGCGCATCCCGCAGCCGCTTTTCGCGCTTCTCGAGATTGACCAGTTCGACTTCCGCACCGGCCAGGTCGCGGTTGGCGGGCAGGACGTCGTAGCCACCGGTGGACGAGTTGACGCGCACGTCGGCAAGCCCGGACAGCCCCACCAGCAGGTGATAGACGGAGGTGGTCAGGCTGCGCTTCTCCACCCCGCTGCCCATGGTTGCATTGCCCTGCGGATCGAGGTCGATGAGCAGGGTACGCTGACCCGCCTGATGCAGGGCAGCAGCGAGATTGACGCAGGTGGTGGTCTTGCCCACCCCGCCTTTCTGGTTGGCTACACAGAAAATACGAGCCATGGTCGAGTTCAGAAGCTTCCGGTTGCAGGACGCGCACACGGTGTGCACGTCCTCAAGTGTAGTTCAATGCGGCAGCGCAGCACGCGCGCCGGGCGTAATTTAAGCAGCATGTCCTGCAGGACTGCGGCGAATGATCAGCAGGTGGCGCTCGGCATCCAGCCCCGGCACCGTGAGTGGATGCACCTCGCTCAGCGCCCATCCGGCGGGCAGCACGGCAAGCTCATCGGCCGGATGCACGCCCTTCATCGCGTACAGCGCCCCACCCTCGGCCACCAGGTGACCGGCGAGATTGACGAAATCGGCCAGGCTGGAGAAGGCGCGCGAAATGACGCCGTCGGCCGCGCCGCCCGGCAGGCGATCGGGCTGTACCTGCTCGACCCGCGCGTTGATCACGCTGAAGTTGCCCAGCTTGAGCTCGATTTTGGCCTGCTGCTGGAACGTTGCCTTCTTGTTGACCGTTTCCACCGAACTCACCACCAGTCCGCTGCGCACGATGGCCAGCGGAATGCCGGGCAGGCCGCCACCGGAACCGATGTCGGCGAGCTTGCCCAGACCGCCCACCCAGGGCAGCACGGCGAGCGAATCGAGCAGGTGATGGGTGATCACTTCACGCGGATCGCGCAAGGCAGTGAGGTTGTAGACCCTGTTCCACTTCAGCAGCAGCTCGCCGAACGCGAGCAGGCGATCGACGGTTTCCTGCGGCAGCACAAGGCCGAGCGCCGCGATGCCCTCGTTCAGTTCGCGGGCGTGGGAAGCAAGTGCGCCGCTCATGCCAGCTTCCGTCCTTCGTCCGCACGCGCAGCCAGATCGCGGCGCTTGAGCCACACCAGCAGCAGCGAAATCGCCGCCGGCGTGATGCCCTGGATGCGTCCGGCCTGGCCGATGGTTTCAGGTCTGTTGAGGTTGAGCTTCTGCTGCACTTCCTTGGACAGTCCCCGCACCTCGGAGTAATCGAGCGTGGGCGGCAGCGGCGTGGATTCGGCCTGCAGCTGACGCGCCACCTCGTCGTCCTGGCGGTCGATGTAGCCCTGATACTTGGCCGCAATCTCCAGCTGCTCGACCACCTGCGGATCGGCTTCCGGCTGCTCGGGCGCGCCCTGCAGGCTCATCAGGGCGGCATAGCTGGTTTCGGGCCGGCGCAGCAGTTCGAAGTAGCGGTACTCGCGCTCGAGCGGCTTGCCGAACACGCGGAGCTGGTCTTCCGCCGGGATCGCATCCGGGCGCGCCCAGCTCGACTTGAGGCGGGCGGATTCGCGCTCGATCGCCTCGCGCTTGGCGCAGAAGGCCGCCCAGCGCACATCATCGACCAGGCCAAGCTCGCGGCCCTGTTCGGTGAGGCGCAGGTCGGCATTGTCTTCGCGCAGCTTCAGGCGGTACTCGGCGCGCGAGGTGAACATCCGGTACGGCTCGGCCACACCCCGCGTGATGAGATCATCGACCAGCACGCCGAGGTAGGCCTCGTCGCGACGCGGACACCAGGGCTCGCGCCCCTGCACCTGCAGCGCCGCATTGGCACCGGCCAGCAAGCCCTGCGCCGCGGCTTCTTCGTAGCCGGTGGTGCCGTTGATCTGACCGGCGAAGAACAGCCCGCCGATGGACTTGGTCTCGAGACTGCTCTTGAGGTTGCGCGGATCGAAGTAGTCGTATTCGATCGCATAGCCCGGACGCAGGATGTTTGCATTCTCCAGCCCGCGGATGCTGCGCACGATGTCGAGCTGCACGTCGAAAGGCAGCGAGGTCGAAATCCCGTTGGGGTAGATCTCGTGCGTCGTCAGTCCTTCCGGCTCAAGGAAGATGTTGTGGCTGTCCTTGTCGGCGAAGCGGTGGATCTTGTCTTCGATCGACGGGCAGTAGCGCGGCCCCACGCCCTCGATCACGCCGGAGTACATCGGCGAGCGGTCGAGGTTGGCGCGGATGATGTCGTGGGTGCGGGCGTTGGTGCTGGTCATCCAGCACGGCAGCTGCGCCGGATGCTGGTTGACCGAGCCGAGGAAACTGAACACCGGCTCGGGGTTGTCGCCCGGCTGCTCGCTCATCACCGAGAAATCAATGCTGCGGGCATCGAGCCGCGGCGGTGTGCCGGTCTTGAGGCGGCCCTGTGGCAGCGCGAGCTCCTTGAGGCGCTGGCCGAGCGACACCGCCGGGGGGTCGCCCGCACGGCCGGCCGAATAGTGCTGCATGCCGACGTGGATCAGGCCGTTGAGGAAGGTGCCGGCGGTCAGCACCACGGAGGGGGCCTCGAAACGCAGGCCGATCTGGGTGACGACGCCGGTGACGCGGTCGCCGACCACGGTGAGATCATCCACCGCCTGCTGGAACAGCATCAGATTGGGCTGGTTTTCCAGCCGCTTGCGGATCGCCGCCTTGTACAGCACACGGTCGGCCTGGGCACGGGTCGCGCGCACCGCCGGCCCCTTGGAGGCATTGAGGATGCGGAACTGGATGCCGCCCTCGTCGGTGGCCTGCGCCATCGCACCGCCGAGCGCATCGACTTCCTTGACCAGATGGCCCTTGCCGATACCACCGATCGACGGGTTGCAGCTCATCGCCCCCAGGGTCTCGATGTTGTGGGTGAGGAGCAGCGTCTGCGCGCCCATGCGCGCCGCCGCCAGGGCAGCCTCGGTCCCGGCGTGACCGCCGCCGACCACGATGACATCGAAACGGGTGGGATAGAGCATGGCGCGCTCCGCGCAGTAAACCTTTTGGGAAGGGGCGAGATTCTACGCTTTCGTACCGCAAAAACCTAGCACCTGCATCCCATGTTCCACGAAATATCCATTTTTAAACATGGTTTTATACTTCGCGACGGGACGGGTTCCGCAACTTCGTGCAACGCTGTCGTATGCTCAGTCCGGATTTGATGTGTCGTCGGAAAACTCATTGGCAATGCGCTTGAACGCGTCTTCCACGGCAAGGAAGGCATCCACGATTGCAGGATCGAAATGCCTGCCCCGACCGTCCCTGATGATCTCCGCAGCACGATCATGGGTAAAAGCGGGCTTGTACACCCGTCGGCTGATCAATGCATCATAGACATCGGCCACCGCCATCAAACGCCCCGGCAAGGGTATCTGCTCACCCTGCAGACCGCGCGGGTAGCCCGTTCCATCCCAGCGCTCGTGATGACTCAGGATCAGTTCGCGCGCAAGGCCCAGAAATGAACTGGTGCCGAGGCGTTCCTCGGCCACCTCAAGTGCCTTGCTGCCGTACAGGACATGCTGCTTCATCTCCTCGAACTCTGCGGGCGTGAGCGCGCCCGGCTTAAGGAGGATCACATCGCGCACGGCAACCTTGCCAATATCATGCAGGGGCGCGCAGCGATAGAGCAGGTCGATGGTCTCCTCGTCGAGGAACGTGCGATAGCCATCCAGCTGGCTCAGGTACTCGGCAAGCACCCGGACATAGCGCTGTGTCCGCTTGATATGGCCGCCGGTTTCCGAATCGCGGTATTCAGCCAGCGTTGCAAGGGCCTCGATCGTGACCTGCTGGGTCAGGGTCAGTTCTGCGGTGCGTGCCTGGACGAGCGCTTCGAGTCCCCGTTCGTAGCGCTTGAGCGCCAGGTGGTTGCGCACCCGCGCTTTCACCACCACCGGCTCGAACGGTTTGCGGATGTAATCCACCGCGCCCAGCGCGAGCCCATTGGCTTCGTCGCCGGTCTGATCGAGCGCGGTAATGAAAACCACGGGAATGTGCGCGGTCGCCGAATCACTTTTAAGTCTGCGGCAGACCTCGTACCCGTCCATGTCCGGCATCATGACATCCAGCAGAATGATGTCCGGCTGGGGCGAGGCATGGGCGATTTCCAGGCCTTTCCTGCCTGATACGGCGGCGTGCACGACGTAATCCGCGCGCAGCAACTGGCGCAGCAGTTCGATGTTCTCGGGGGTGTCGTCAACAACCAGAACGCTCTGCTTGTCCGTGCATTCGATTGTCATTTCATGTGCTTTTCAACGTGACCTGATAGCGTAACCCGAATCGGTGATCAAGGTCATCGGCCAGTTCGTCGAGTACGGGCAAGGCGCGTTCAAAGTCGAACGCGCGAACACACTCGTCCAGTCGCGCCAGGGGCCCGATGCCGGATCCGAGCCCCGCCTGCAAGGCATCCAGTTCTTCGACCGCATCGGTATTGCTGGTCGCCAGCAGCTGACGCAAGCGGTCAAGATGCGCCTGCAGCGCGTCCCGGTCCAACGGGGCTGCGGGGGCATCCGGCACCGGCTCAAGCCGGCCCAGGCCATCGATGACTTCCGACAGGGTGCGCTCGACCGCGCCGACACAGCGTTCGATGCGATCCCGCTGCGCTGCATGCCTGCAGGCCATCTCGAGCGCCGTCGCATCGGCTGCGAGCATGGTCGCGCCGATTGAGGCCGACACACTCTTCAGGGAATGGGCCAGGCGCGTCGCCGTCGCAGGGTCCTTGTCGGCGAGCGCGGCGCGGAATCGCGCAACGAAGTCTTGCTGCCCCTGCAGGAAAAGCCGCAGCAGTTTGCGGTACGTGCGCTCGTCGCCATTCGACACGGCCAGGCCCGCCGCCGTATCGATGCCAGGCAAGCTCACCGGGAAGGCTTCGCACACTTCGCCGCCAGGCCTGACATCCATCTCCGCACCGACGCGAACCTGCGGATGAATCCACCTGGCCATCGTCATGAACATCTTGACCACATCGAGCGGCTTGTCGATCTGGTCGTTCATCCCCACGCCCATCGCCTTTTCGCGATCGCCCGCCATGACATCCGCCGTCATCGCAATGACAGGCAAGTCCTTCCATCGCGGGTCCGAGCGAATCGCCCGGGTCGCCTGGAAACCATCCATCACCGGCATCTGCAGATCCATCAGCACGCCATCGAACGCCTCACGCCCCAGCCACTCCAGCGCCTCGCGCCCATTGCTGGCGATGCGGGTGGAAATCCGCGCGTTGGTCAGGAGATCAGTTGCAAGCTCCTGGTTGAGTTCATTGTCTTCCACCACCAGCACATGCGCGCCGCGCAGACGTTCGATCACCGCCCTGTTCTCGGCATCACGCATCGCCCGATGGGCGCGCAGCGGCACCTTGTATCCGTGGACACGCTGAATAGCGTCAAGCAGCGACGACGGCGTCACCGGCTTTGCGATCACCTCGTCCGCAGCGGCGTCCGCCGGCACTTCGCCAGGATCGCGCGCGGTGACCATGATCACTTTTGGCTGCTGGGCATGAGGCCATTCGGCACGGATACGGCGCGTACATTCCAGCCCATCCATGCCGGGCATCACCCAGTCCATGAGCACCAGGCCATACGGCGTGCCATCCCGGCACGCGGCGTCGATCTCGGCAAGGGCCTGTTCGCCGCTTGCGGCGGTGCGAACCCTGAAGCTCAGCAGCGTAAGCATGGCGCTCAGAATATCGCGCGCACTGCTGTTGTCATCGACGATCAGCACGCGCATGCCCTTGAGGTCGTCGACCGGCTGCAAGCGCTCATCCACGGCATCGGCCCGGCAGGGCAGCGAGATGGTGAAGTGGAACTCACTGCCCTGCCCTTCCACGCTGTGCACGCCGATATGCCCGCCCATCATCTCGACCAGGTTCTTCGAAATCGCCAGGCCCAGCCCGGTCCCACCAAAGCGGCGTGTCGTGGACGTGTCAGCCTGGGTAAAGTGCTTGAACAGCTGGTGCTGCTGCGCCGGACTGATGCCAATCCCGGTGTCGCGGACGGAAAACCTGAACGTTGCCCTCTGTGCGTGCGCTGCGGCGCCGGTGTCGCCGGCTTCAGGCACCCCGGGCTCACGGGATAGCACCTCAACCTTGAGCACGACCTCGCCAGACTCGGTGAATTTCACCGCGTTGTAGCCCAGATTGGTGAGCACCTGGCCAATTCGCAGCGGATCGCCAGCAAGCTGCTGCGGCACATCGGGCCGAACGTCCAGCAGCAGTTCCAGGCCCTTCTGCTCGGCCTTGAGGCCCACCACGTTCGCAAAATCGGTGAGCACATCCTGCAGGCTAAACGGCACTTCCTCGAGTTCCAACCTGCGTGCCTCGATCTTGGAAAAGTCGAGAATGTCATTGATCAGCCCCAGCAGTGATCCTGCAGAACGCTGCACTCTGACCAGATAGTTGCGCTGGCGCGGCGTGAGCTCGGACTCGAGCACCAGATGCACCATGCCGGTGACGACATTCAGCGGGGTACGGATCTCATGGCTCATGTTGGCCAGGAAGTCGGACTTGGCCTCATTCGCCGCATCTGCCGCCTGCCGGGCCTTCTCGAGCTCGATTTCACCCTGCTTGCGGGCCGTGATATCGAGCATCGCACCCAGCATGCGAACGGGCCGGCCAGCATCGTCGGACACAACCTGTACGATCTGTTCGACATACCGGCGCCCCCCCGTCCCCGCCTGCACGATCCGGTGTTCGAACTGCAGCCGTCGTGACGGATCGTGCCACGCGTTCTCGAGCGCTGAACGCACCCTCTTCCTGTCGTCCGGATCCACCGCATCCAGAAAGCGCGCCCAGGTCGGTGCGACTGCGTCCGGTTCGAAGCCGAAAATGCGAAACAGCTCTTCCGACCACTGCTGCCGGTCGTCCTTGTGCGTCCACACCCAGCTCCCCAGATGCGTCATCTCCTGCGCGCGCTCAAGGATGGTCCTGCTCTCGGAAAGAGCCTCGGTCGTAGCCGACAGTTCTGCCGTGCGCTCGACGACTCTCGTCTCGAGTTCGCTCTGTATCTTGCTCAGCTCGGCAGTGCGTTCGGCAAATCCACGCGCCAGCGCCTCGAGCTCGTCACCCGTGCCCAGCGGAGCGCCAAGCGCCTCTGCCGCATCGTTGGAGGTCACGCGCCGGTAGAGCTCAAGAATCGGACGCGCGATGGAGTTTCCGATCCACGCCGAGACAAAGACCGCGATCAGGGTCAGCACGCCGCCCAGCAGCAACAGGCGCTGCGTGACGGCCCAGACCGCCGTGTTGCGGACGGATTCGGGCACACCGACCTCGACCTCCAGCCCGAGGTCATGCAACAGGGGAGTCCGTGCGTCGGGCCGGAAGCGCTGGCTGATGTAGGACGGGCCTTCGACGTGATTGAATGCGATCAGCTCGCGCTCGCCATCGATCAGACGAAAATACGCTTGTGGAAGGTCGACCTGATTGCGCCTGCCGATTGCGCCAAGATCGAACTCGACGACAACTGCGCCCTGCACGGTCTTGTAGAAGTAGATGGGGATGGCCACCACCAGACGGTCGGCTTCCGGCCGTATGAACAGGGCCCGGGTTCCAAGCGCCAGCGCGCTGCGCAATTCGCGCGAGGCGTTGTAATCGACGACGCCGCTATCGGTCTGGAACACCGGCCGGCCGTCGAAATCGACCAGCGAAAACACCGCGACATCGCGCCCTTCGGCAAAGTTTTCCGTCAGCTTCGGCAGGTAGGTGCTGCGCCCCTGCGCATCGACGAGGCCGTTGACGACGAGCTGGTTGTCGGCAAGGCGCTCGGTGTTCTCGACCAGATACGCAATCCGCTGCTCCAGCAGTGCCTGCGTCGACCTTCCCGCGCCCTGGAGCGTTTGCTGCATCTGATGCTCGATGTTGCCGTCGAGCAGCACCGCGACGAGCGCGGTCGCAAGAATCATGGTCGCGGCCACGAAGCCAGCAACCTGCAGCACCAGACGGCGCTTCAGACTGCGCCCGTGGTGCGCGCCGGAAGACGAAGCGGAACGTTCAGTATCCATCGCGGCGCGTGTCCGGATCAGTGCTCGGCACGCACGATTGCACCATTGCTCGCGTAGCGTGCCATATGAAAGTTCTCAACCCCCATTGCGTCGTGGCGCCGGGGCGAAAAGGCCGGCGCATACCGTCGCACCGCGCCCTCGAAGGGTGGCAGGGATTCGAGCGCGCGTTGCACCGCGGCATGCTCGGTCGTCCCTGCCTGCTGAACTGCCAGCGCCAGAAGATGCACGCTGTCATATGCCTGCGCAACGGCCTGCGGCACCGGAACGTCCTGATTCCGGTCCAGCGCGTAACGCGCACGGTAGCGCTGCTCCAGCGCCTGGCTCGCGGCGCGGCTGTTGCCGACAAAGGTAAAGGTCTGGAAGAAGCTGAGATCCACCTTTGCCAAAGCCTCGCTGTTGTCGCCCCAGAAATCGCCACAGCTGATGCCCCAGTGCGACACGACGCGCGTCAGCACGCCACGCTCGGCCAGGCGCTTCACGATCCGCCCACCCTCATCGGGCGCAGCGATCATCATCAGTACGTCTGCGCCGCTCCGCTCCACCCGGGACACCTGAAGCTCGAAATTGGTCTCACCGCGATTGAAACTCTCTGCCGCCACGAAATCGAGTCCCCGCTCCTTGAGCTCCGCGCGCATCGACTCAAGGTTGCCGCGCCCCCACAACGAGTTCTCTAACAGAATGGCCGGCCGCTGGCCATGGCGCAGTACGTGCTCAATAACGAAAGGTGCAACCAGCGTATCGGAAGCAGACACGCGAAATACCGGATCGGCCGCGCGATCCAGGGCAATCACCTCGGCGGCAGCCGCCCACGGCACGACGAAGGGCAAGCCGGCGCGGCGCACGACATCGCCTTGTGCCACTGCGACGCTGGACTGCACGCCGCCAAGCACACCGACCACATCCGGACGGGAAGCGAAATATTCCATGTCGCTCACGCCCAGGCTTGGCAAACCCTTGTGATCGCGTGCAATCAGTTTCAGCTTCCTGCCCAGCACGCCGCCGGAAGCGTTGATCTCGTCAATCGCCAATGCCGCACCACGCCTGAAACCCAGGCCGGCGCTGCGACACTCCTGCGAGAGATCGGCATCCAGCCCGACGACAATCTCATCGCCACGACCATACTTGCGATCGAGCAGCTCCTCGGACAGGGACAGCACATCGGCGCCGATCACCTCCTCGAAAATGCCCGGAATGTGCTCGGTCGCAGCCGCAAACTGTGCCCGCTCCTGTTCGGTCAGCTGGTGGATCGAGACACCCGACAGCCGAATGGTCTCGAGCAGCGCCTCCTCGCGTCGACGGGTTTCGGCACGCTCCCAGGGCGTCAGCTCGCGCGCGGTGTCGATCAACAGCGCCTGTTCGCTTGCGGACAGGCGGTCAAACACCTGCGCACTGATCATGAAGATGTATCCCAGGTACCCGTGACTGCTCAAGGTCAGGTGCGACTGCACCTCGTGCAGGCCCATGCTGACGATCGCCACCAGGGGATTCTCCTGGCCATCCACAGCCTGATCGGCCAGCGCCTGGCGGGTCGCATGAAAGTCGATCGGGATCGAATGCGCCCCAAAGGCATGGAACTGCTCCATCAGCAGGCGGCTTTTCATGATGCGGATATTCATGCCCGCAAAATCGGCGGGGCTGCGCAGCGGCCTGTTTGCAGTGAAATGCTTGAATCCGTTTTCCCAGAAGGTGACGCCGATCAGATCAATGTCGCGCAGCTTCCCGAGCAGAATTCGACCGGGCTCGCCGTCGAGCATGTCGTACAGGTCTTCGCGCGCAGGAAAATAGAATGGCAGGTCTGCGTACTGCATGGCCGGCAAGGACACGCTCACCTTGGCTGTCGGGGTCAGCAGGATGTCGAGTTCGCCACGACGCGCCATCTCCAGCATCTGATCGTCGGTGCCGAGCTGCTGGGCGGGAAAGACCTTCACCTGCAGCTGTCCGCCGCTGCGCTCGGCAACAAGCGCTGCAAAGCGCGCCGCCGCCTGATGCAAGGCACTGTCTTCGGGAATGTTGTGTCCGAAACGCAGCACATCGATCGCAGCAGGTGCCACTTCGTTGCTCACGACGGGTTCAGAGTTGTCGCGATACACCAGCGATGTAGCCAGGAGCAACGCAATCAACAGGATCAGCCCGATGACGGCTGCAACAGGATTCTTGAACATGGCACCACTCCGGCCCGGACGGCACATGCACACCGCATTTCGCCCAGCAAAATCCTTATCGGCGCCAAGGTTATCACTTTATGCATAACCGTCGCGGGAACATTCTCACGCATTGCTGTCGATCAGCCAGGGTACTGAGGGCGCACACGAACGGCCGCCACCACCCCGGCAATCAGCAAGGCAATGCCGGCCAGTGTCAGCGGCTCCGGCCAGACGCCACGCAGGATGAAGGCGTAGCTCAGCGCAGCAAGGGTTTCGAACACGATCAGCTGGCCCACCATTGCCGTGGGCAGACGCTGGCTGGCCTGATTCCAGCACAGCGTGCCGAGCCAGGAGGCGAGCAGCGCAATCGCGAGCATCAGACCAAAAAAGAAGGCCGGTCGCGGCCCGAGCGGCATCGGAAAGCTGCTGTCGGAAAGCGCCATTCCGCCCCACAGCAACACATAGCCCCCCAGCGCCAGCGGCAGCGTGGCCAGTCCCTGAGCCGTCGCCCATACGCGCGGGCTGCGGTCGGGATGCTCGCGCAGCCAGTCCGCATTGCGGATCGGATACCACGTCCAGCACACCACCGCGCCCAGGCCGAGCACGCCCCCCACGATGTAACGCCCGGCGTCGGCATCGGCGTCCGCCCGCAATGCGTTCAGCTCCACCTGATTGACACAGGCAATTCCGACGGCGATCACCAGCAGGGGCAAGGCCAGTCGCGACCACGGCAGGCGCCCGTCCCGATCGCCGTTACGCAGGTTCGACACGATGGCGATCACCACCGGCAAGGTGCCGATCAGCATCGTCGGCAAGGGGCCGCCGGCGCGCTGAATCGCACTGGACAGAAAGAAGTAGTAAAGAAGGTTGCCGATCGCCGCCAGCTTGAGCGCATCCTTCCAGTCGGCACGCGTCAGCCTAGCCAGGCCCCGGCGGTCAATCCACGCCAGTGGCAGTGCAATCAGACCAAAGGCGAGATAACGCCCGACCACCTGCAAGGCCGGAGGATATTCCTCCAGCAGCATGGGGCCGACAAACACCAGCCCCCACAACAAACCTGCGCCGAGGGCGTACAGGACACCGAGCCACATGAGGAGCATTCCGCTTCAAAAAATTGCGGCAGTGTCCCGCTTTCCAGTGCATGCGTCTTGTATCGGATTGCGGTTTGCTCAGCACCGCACCTGGCGCTGATACTTCGCCGGCGTCACCCCGTAGCGGCGCGAAAAGGCGCGCGTCAGATGCGCCTGATCGGACAGGCCGACCGTCACTGCCACCTGGGCAGCAGTCACGCCAGTCGCCAGCAGGCGCTTGGCCTCGGCCAGCCGCAGCGCCATCAACATCTGGTGCGGACTCACGTGGTAGCAGGCCTGGAAACTTCGCAGAAAATGATAAGGGCTCAGATCGGCCACAGCGGCAAGCTCGGCAAGCGAAACCCGGGCGTCCAGGCTCGCGTGCAGAAGGTCGATCACGCTGGCAAAACGTGGCGCACCTTCGGCGGGCAATGGCCGCGACACCTTGGCGTGGCGCCGGAATGCCGCCAGCAGATCGAGCATCAGACCATCCGCCTCGAGCGCGTCATCTGCGCGCCACAGGGAATCGAGCAGCGTTCCGACGCGGGCAGCCGTCGTCGCGTCCTGGCACACCGCATCGTGAAACCACCATCCCGCTTCACCGGTGATCGTCTCCACCACGGCTGCGTCGACGTAGATCATCCGGTAGCGCCATCCGCCTTCGGTTTCGGCCCGCCCCGTATGCAGTTCGCCGGGATTCATCAGCACCAGCGACCCGGGGGGCGCCAGGTGCTCGCCACCGCGGTAGCGGAAACGCTCGACACCGGACTCGATCGCGCCCAGCCCGAACCCGTCATGCGCATGCGGCTCAAAGGCGTGTCGCACGATGTGAGCGCGATAGCACTCGACGCCGTCGAACTGCGCTGGACGCCGGAACTCTGCAGCATCGCGCAGATCGTCAAATTTTGTCGGCACACCTTCCATCGCCTGAACATAGCACGACCGCGCAAAACGCCACTCAGGTCACGCCCGGTCCAGGCGGCAGAATAGAGTTGGAACGTTGCCTTACGGGACACCGGTGAGGCGCAGTTTCAGTTGCTTCCGCGCGGCCAGGCTACTCGGCAACATCGAGGCATTCGTTGACACCACTATTGGAACCGCTTGCCTAGATCCGCTCAGCAAGCCCCCGCGCACTGCTCAGCCATTGCTGACGCTGCGCCTCGCTGGCGTCGCGAAGCGCCCCAAACGCTCTCACTCGCACGGGGCGGATGCCACAGAACTCAAGCGTGGTCTTACGCAGTTGGTGAATCGCCGGCATGCGGTAGCCCCACTTGAAATACCACGGCGGCGTATCCATCGTGACGATGATATCGGCCGACCTGCCTTTTAGGAGTTGATCCGGGAATATCGCTCCGGCCCTGTAGCTGAAAGCAAATCCCGGCAAGAACACACGGTCCAGAAAGCCCTTGAGCAACGCCGGTACACTTCCCCACCACACAGGACAGACTACACAGAGATGCTCCGCCCACTCGATCGCGGCCTGTGCCTCGACCAGATCGGGCTCGAGCACCTGCACGCGCTTGTACCCCTCATGCAGGATGGGGTCGAACTCAAGCTCGCCCAGACGCAAGTGACGCACCTCATGGCCGGCCGCGCTGGCGGACTCGATATAGGCCTTTGCGAGCCCCGCGCAAAAGCTGTCGTTCGAAGGATGGCCCAGAATGACCAGCACGCGTTTTCCCATTTTGTATCCCTTTTGCGCAAGCTAATCGGACCACCATCCTGAACCTTGCCCCAAGGGGCAGGGTCAAGCAGCTTCGCTGCGATCCATTGCTGGCACGCCGCAGTCGCCAAACTCGGAATCGCGTTGAAGACAGGCGCGGATCTCGACTGCGATTTCACTCAGCTTGAGATCGAAGCCGCGCAGGCGTTCGATCTCCTCGCGCAGGAGCGCCTGACGCCGCCCGATTCGGTCGAGTAGGCCGCTCCAGTTGGGCGCGCCACGGGACGCCCCCAGAACAGGGAGTACATCGGCCAGGCGCAGGCCAAGCGAGAGCGCCTGACGGATCAGGAGGATCTGGCGGGCGTGATCCATCGAGTACAGCCGATAAGTCCCCGCGCGCGGCACTGTGCCGAGAAGGCCAAGCGCCTCATAGTGTCGAATCGCCTTGGGCGATGCCCCTGTCCGTTTCGCAAGCTCCCCGATGTACATACCCCTGCTCCCCTACCCGTCACGTAGCCTTGCGGCTCCGAATGATTCCAGATCGCTGTCACATGCATGCCAGCCAGTGTTAGCAACTGCGGTCCGGGTGGCCCGCGACGACTCACGTCGCCCCCGGCCCCAATGGAAGCGCAGTCTTGTCGATCACCCGGCGCAGGACGAAGCTCGAGTGCACGCCCGTCACGCCCGCAATGCGGGTCAGGCGGTTGAGCAGCAGCTCCTGGTAGGCGTCCATGTCGGCCACCACCACCTTGAGCTGATAGTCGGCTTCCTGACCGGTAATCAGCAGGCACTCTAGGACCTCGGGGATGGCTGCAACCTGCGACTCGAAATTGACGAAGCGCTCTGGCGTATGGCGGTCCATCGAAATGTAGATCAGCGCCATCAGCGACAGGCCGAGCTTGCGCGCATCGAGCATGGCGCGGTAGCCGGTGACCAGGCCGGACTCTTCCAGCGTGCGCACCCGGCGCAGACAGGACGAAGGCGACAGGCTGATGCGGTCGGCAAGGTCCTGATTGCTGATACGGCCTTCGTCCTGCAACACCTCGAGGATCTGGCGGTCGTAGCGGTCGAGCTGCATGCAATGTCTCCGATCGCGTTTCAATCGGCAGATTCTTGCATCAAACCCGAGCTCAATGCAGTGGATGGCGTAAAAATGACCGGCCCGGCCAACTGCGGCTCAGCCGGGATCACACCCTCTCGGCAGATCGCGTTCGGCGGCAGTGACAGTAGACGAACTGCTGAACCGCACCCGAGGGTGTCGCGTGTGCCTCCCGTTCATGTGCGAGCAGTTCGAACGGTGCGCCGAACGTGGCATGCAATTCACTGGCGCTGTAGCGCATCACCGGCAGCCCGCTGCACTTGGTTGGCCCATCTTCGGCAAAGGTCGCGACGATCACATGGCCATCCGGCTTCACCACCCGCAATACCGTCTCGATATAGGCGCGGCGCTCCTGCGCCGTGGTCAGGAAATGAAAAACCGCGCGGTCGTGCCAGATGTCGATGGAATGACTGGGCAGATCGGCGTTCGTGATATCCGCCGCCACCCAGTTGATCGCGTGCGCAGACGCGCCGAGCCGTGCCCTGGCGACCGCAAGCGCCGCTTCCGAGAGATCAAGCACGGTGAGTGCCGAATAGCCCTCCCGCAGCAAATCGTCGACCAGCGTCGACGCTCCGCCGCCGACATCCAGCACCGCTGCCGATCGCGGCAGGCCGGTCTCGCGGATGAGGCGAAGGGAACGCAGCGCGTGGTCCTGAAACCAGCTCACGCCTTGGGCGGGAACGTCCGAGTAGACCTTCTCCCAGTGCGCCCGGGATTGCATTGACTGAGCCATTGATCACCTGTCCGTGTTAGATCAGATCGAGCGGGATTTTCAGGTAGCGCACCCCGTTGCTCCCCGGGGCCGGCAGCTTGCCTGCGCGGATATTCACCTGTATCGCGGGCAGCATCAGCTGCGGCAGATCCAGCGTGGCGTCGCGCTGCGTTCTCATGGCAATGAACGCCGGCTCGGTGATGCCATCCCTGACATGAATGTTCTGTGCCCGCTGCTGCGCCACGCTGCTGAGGCTGCATGCCTCGCGCCCTGCCGTCGGGTAGTCATGGCACAGGTACAGGCGAGTACTGGCAGGCAACGACAGCAGACGGCTGATGGAGCGGTACAGGGTGGCGGCATCGCCCCCCGGAAAATCGCACCGTGCCGTGCCGACATCGGGCATGAACAGCGTATCGCCGACGAACACCGTGTCGTCGCCGACCCGGTAAGCGATGTCGGCTGGCGTGTGTCCGGGCACATGCAGCGCCTGCGCCGGAAGCGCACCGATGCTGAAGCACTCGTCCGCCGCAAAGAGGTGATCGAACTGCGTGCCCTCGCAGCTGAATCCCGTCCCCAGATCATAGACGTCGCGAAACACCTGCTGAACCTCGCGAATACGGGCGCTGATGCCCACCTTGCCGCCGACGATGCTGCGCAGATAGGCCGCGGCAGACAGATGGTCGGCATGCGCATGCGTTTCGAGCAGCCACTCGACCTTCAGCGCGCGGGCGCGCACGAAGTCGATGATCCGGTCGGCGCCGCTGGTGGAGGTGCGCCCCGAAACCGGATCGAATCCAAGCACCGGATCGATGATGGCGCATTCGCTGCCGACACCGGCGTACACGACGTAGCTGAACGTACCCGATGCGGCGTCGAAGAATGGCTCTGCCAGTGGCTTCACGAAGAATGTCCTGGTGATTGAAGGGAGATGGGCACGGCCCAGGGCCGACGGATCGAAGGCGAACGAGCGGATCGGTGGCACGTGATCCGCACCACCGATCCGCTCCGCGAACAGGCGTTGGTCAGTAGGTCTTGTACGGCAGGAACTTGCCGGACATGGTGATGCTGACGCGGTCACCGGCGGGGTGGGGCTCGCGCTGCAGATCCATCTTGAAATCGATCGCGGACATGATGCCGTCACCGAACTCTTCGTGGATGAGCTCCTTGAAAGTCGTGCCATACACGCTGATCAGTTCGTAGAAACGGTAGATCAGCGGATCGGTCGGCACGACGGTGGGCAGCGAACCCTTGTAGGGCACGGCCTGCAGCACGGGAATGGCCTCGGGCGGCAGCGCGAAGGTGTCGGCAACGATTGCGGCCTGTTCCGCGGTGAACGCCATCTGCCCCAGACAGGCCGAGGTGACCCACTCCTTTGCCAGACCGATCTTTACGGCCACATCCGCCCACTTGATGCCCTTGGCAATCTTGGCGGCCACGATCATTTCGGTAACGTCATTGCGGTTCATGTGATCTCTCCTTGAGGAAACTACTGATTAACAACTTTCTTGAGCTGCGGGGCCGGACGTGCGGATTCGGGCGCCAGTGCGCCCTGTTGCTCTTCGGCCAGCCCCGGGCGCACCACGGGCGGGTGTTTCGGGTCGTACTGGGCGAGCTCGCCGCCACCTGCATAGTCCTTCGATCGATTGACGAGGAAGTCGACCAGGTGATTGCGAATCCGGTAGTACTGCGGGTCGTGATGCATTTCGGCGCGGGTGCGGGTGCGCGGCATCGTGATCTCGACGATCTCGGCAACCTTCGCCAGGGGACCGTTGCTCATCAGGATCACCTTGTCGGCGAGCAGGATGGCTTCGTCCACATCGTGGGTGATCATGAAAACGGTCTGGTGCGTGGCCTGCACGACCTTCAGCAACTCGTCCTGAATGGTGCCGCGGGTCAGTGCATCGAGTGCGCCGAAGGGCTCGTCGAGCAGCAGCATCTTGGGCTGGATCGCAAACGCGCGGGCGATGCCTACGCGCTGCTTCATGCCCCCGGACAGTTCGGCCGGCTGCTTGTGAATGGCATGCCCGAGCCCGACCATTTCGAGGTATTCGGTGCAGTGTGCTGCGATCTTCGCCTTCGACCAGTCCGGCCACTTCGACTTCACCGCAAACGCCACGTTACCGAGCACCGACATCCAGGGCATCAGGGCGTGGCTCTGGAACACCACCCCACGGTCCAGGCTCGGCCCCTTGACCTCGCGGCCATTCATGATGACCACGCCGCCCGAAGCTTCCTCGAGGCCGGCAAGCACATTCAGGATCGTCGTCTTGCCGCAACCCGAATGTCCGATGATGCAGACAAACTCGCCCTTTTCGATGGAAAAATGAATGTCTTCGAAAACCGGCGTACCGATCTTTCCGTCACTGGTCGGATAGGCCTTTTTGAGGCCTTCCACGCTGAGATAATGATTGGTCATGGCATCAGTCCCGGTAGGTGACCATCTTCTGCAACACACCGAAAGCGAAGTCGAGCAGCATGCCGACGAGGCCGATCATGGTGATTGCAAAGATCACGTTAGGCAGGGCGAGGTTGTTCCACTCGTTCCACACGAAATAGCCGACCCCCGTTCCGCCGACCAGCATCTCGGCTGCGACGATGACGATCCAGGCAATGCCCATCGAGATGCGCATGCCGGTCAGGATGGTCGGCGCTGCCGCCGGCAGGATGACCTGGAAGGCCTTGCGCATCGGCCCCACTTCGAGCGTGCGCGCCACGTTGATCCAGTCGCGCCGCACCGACGCGACACCGAACGCGGTGTTGAGCAGCATCGGCCACATCGAGCAGATGAAGATGACGAAGATGCCCGATACGTCGGAGTCCTTCAGCACGTACAGCGCCAGCGGCATCCACGCCAGCGGCGAGATCGGCTTGAGTACCTGGATGAAGGGGTTGAGCGCCCGCGTCATCAGCGGCGACATGCCGATGATGAATCCAAGCGGCAGGGCCACCAGCGTGGCGAGGAAGAATCCCGCGCCGACGCGCATCAGCGAGTAGGCGATCTGGATGCCGATCCCCTTGTCGTTGGGGCCATTGTCGTAGAAGGGGTCGGACAGGAAATGCACGAAGGTGCGCCCGACCGCCGACGGCGTCGGAAAGCCCTCGGCCTTGCCCGCGCCTTGCCCCATCAGGGCGGCGTATTCCGCGTCGGCGGCGGACACCGCTACGTTGTCCGACGGCAGCGTCGCGTAATGCCAGATGCCAATGAAGCAGGCAAAGAGCACGAGCGACAGCAGTGCGGCACGAATAGGCAGGTGCTTGTTCATGGCCGCACCCCCTTGCCACAGGGTGAAAGGACGTCTGCCCATCCGTGCTGACGGGACAGTTCCGGCGCATCCGGGCGGATGTTGAGTCGTTGCGAACTGGCTGACATGATGGTCTCTCTGTTATGGAGTGGGTCCGGCCTCACGCCCCGGCTGAAAGGCCTTTCAGGTAGGCCTCGGGCTGCGCAGGATCGAACTCCTTGCCCAGAATCATGTGCTTCTTGTAGGTCTGCGCCGGCGCCTCCAGCCCAAGCTCGGCCATGCGCTTCTTCGCATCGGTGGCGAGATACACGCGCTCGGCGATGTCCTGGTAATTCACGTCGCCCTTGATGTAGCCCCAGCGCTTCATCTGCGTCAGCATCCACACCCCCATCGAATGCCAGGGGAAGGGGTCGAACGCAATCCGGTTGGGCTCGCTGAGCACACGCCCCAGACCATCGGCATAGCGCCCCACCAGCACCTGCTCCACGACGGTCTGCGGCTGGTTGAGATAGTTCGCCGGCGCGATCATCTCGGCCACGCCCTTGCGGTTCTCGGCCTTGTTGACGTATGCGGTGGCACGGATGATCGAGCGCACGAGCGCTGCGAAGGTGTTGGGGTTCTGGTTGACGAAATCCTCGGTCGCGGCGAAGGCGCAGCACGGGTGGTTGTCCCAGATCTGGCTCGTCAGCAGGTGAATGAAGCCGACCTTCTCATAGACCGCACGCTGGTTGAACGGCTCGGCGACGATGAAGCCGTCGAGGTTTCCGGAGCGCATGTTCGCAACCATGTCGGGCGGCGCCATCACGCGCAGTTGTACATCCTTGTCCGGGTCCAGGCCATGGGCGGCAAGGTAGTGACGCAGCAGGAAGTTGTGCATCGAGTAATCGAATGGGATCGCGAACTTCATGCCCTTCCAGTTGCGGGGGTCGCGATTGTTCTTGTGCTTCACATGGAGGGTGATGGCGTTGCCGTTGATGTTCTCCATCACCGGCATCACCATCGGTGCTGCGGTCGAGCCTGCACCGAGCGAGATCGCCAGCGGCATTGGCGACAGCATGTGCGATGCGTCGAATTCCTTCGCCAGCACCTTGTCGCGCACAATCGCCCAGCCTGCCGTCTTCTGCAGCGTGACGTTCAGCCCTTCACGACCATAGAAGTCGGCGGCGCCGGCAAAGATGATCGGCGTCGCGCAGGTGATGGGCAGGAAGCCCACCGTCAGATCCTTCTTCTCCAGCGGCCCGGCCTTCTCCAGCGTCATGGCCTGGAGGTCGGAAATCGGCATCATGCTGGCAATCGCGGCCATCGCCGCATTGGCGCCAACCGCCTTCAGGAACCGGCGACGGGTCGCGTCCTGCGGGAACAGCGCACGCACCAGCGCGGCTTCAACAAAATCGGTGGAGAGGCTTTCGGCCTTCTCGGCGCGCAGGCTGCGCGCGCGTGCCGCTTCGGCATCATGTTCGTGCTGGCTGCCATGCTGACCACAGGAGCAGCGACCGAGTGCGACATCGGCCGCATAGGGGCGATAGAGGTTTTCGTCTTTCATGGCTGGGCACCTTTTCTCTGGAAGGGAAAAATCTGTTGTCGTTCGAATGCTGGCGGCGTCAGGCAGCAAGGCGCTGGCGCAGACTACCTGCCTCCAGCCTTGCCACCACCTCACCGTTGCGTCGCTGGTTCATGCGCAACATGTCGGCGGTTTCCTCGACCACCACCCACTCCCCGTCCGCGCAGGGCAAGCCATGCACCACGACCGGAAGCGATTTCGTTTTGAGCCGTATCACGGGTTGAACATGCGCATAGCCCGGGTGCTGACGGCCAAGCAGGTCATGCGCAATGGCGGCGGCCTGTTTCGCGATCGGTTCGATGAAGCGGCAGGGCATGCCGGACAGGCTGACGCAGTCGCCCAGCGCATACACGTCGCTGGCACTGGTTTGCATGCTGACCGGATCAACAACGATGCCGCGCTCGAACTCGAGCCCTGCAGCGCGCGCAATGCGGTCTTCGGTGACCAGGCCGGTGGCCGCGACAACCTCGTCGGCGTCGATGCGGAGGCCGCCGGCAGTGACGATGTGCTTGCTGCCATCCGCCGCAGGGGTGACCGAAGCGACCTGCGCCGATCCAATGAATTCGACACCAAGCGCTTCAAGACTCAGGCGCAGGCGCTCGCCGGCGAGCGGCGGCAGCAAGGCCGCCAGCGGCGTGGCCTGCAGGTCGAGCAAGGTCACGGCGTGGCCGGCACGGGCAAAGTCTTCTGCAAGTTCGCAACCCACCATCCCGGCGCCGACGATTGCAACACGGCGCTTTCCCGATACCAGCCTGGCGCGCAGCCCCGACCAGCCCGCAAGGTTGTTGACCCGCCAGCACACATCGGCAGGCAGGGCGGCAGGCAACGCAGGACGCGCGCCCTGTGCAAGCACCAGTTTCGTGAATTGCAGCGTTCCGCGGGACGTCCGCAGCTGGTGCAGCGCGGGCGACAGGCCGACCACACAGGTGTCGGCCAGCAAGCGCACACCCAGACGCGCGGCCGCTGCAGCTGCACTCTCGCGCACCAGATCTTCAGGTTCATACCCCCGGCTCAGCGCAATCGAGAGCTCCGGCTTGTGATAGCGATCGGCGTGACAGGCACTCACCAGCGTGATTCCGATTTCGGGATCAAGCGCGCGAACCGCCTCCGCAACCGACCAGCCGGCAATGCCGGCACCGACGATGACGACACCCGCAGTGCGGGAGACCGCGACGGATGCACATGCCGGGCTTTCCATTTCGAGTCCGGCATACGGCTCAAAATCGTTCTTCATGACCCCGCACAGCGGACACTCCCAATCGTCGGGGATGTCCTCGAAGCGGGTTCCGGGCGCCAGCCCGCTATCGGGGTCTCCCTTTTCTTCGTCGTAGATCAGGCCGCAGGCGCGGCAGATGAATTGCTTCCACGCGGATGTCGATGCGCTCATGCCGGCATCTCCTCGCGCGACAGACGATCCATCTCCCAGCGCAGATGCTTGATCGCGGGGGTCACGATGGCAACGAAGTGCGCCTCGCGGATGCGGCGCTGAGGTGCTGAACTCATCAGGTAGCCGCGCGCGCCCTGATGCATGAGGGCGGACTGCGATGCGCGCAGCGCGAACTCGGCACCCTGGGTGCGGGCGTCGAGCACATCGAGAAGATAGTCCTTGCTCCCGTCGTAGGGCGTCAGCGCAAGCTTCGCCACCCGCGCGCCAAGCTCGTCGAACTCGGCCTGCAGTTGATCGGGGCGGTCGTGCAGGAAGCTGTTCACATGCCCAAGCAGCGGCTCCACCTCCCTCATCGAATCGATACTGCCCTGCGCCACCCCCACCGCGATACCGGCCTGAAGCAGCACGAAGGCTGCCCGGATGCGGGCGATGAAGGGCTTGGCGGGGTCGGCGATCATGTCGTCTTCGCCAACAAAGAGATTGTCGAGACGGACACCCCAGGTGCTCGTGCCCTCCATGCCCGAAAACTCCGGACACGCGCGCAGCACGACGTCTTCGGTGCAACGCAGCATGAACATGATCTCGTGCGAACGGCTGCCGTCGTCACGATAGACCGCTGCAATCGCGCCACAGTACTGCCCCGGGGCAATGTGGCTGACCCAGGGCAGCGCGCCGCTCACCCGGTAGCCACCGGCCACCTTGGTGGCACGCAGCAGCATCTTCTCGATGCCGGCGAGCGCCTTCATCGGGTTGGAGAGTGCCGTCCCGCCGAAGGTCTCGCCGAGCGTGTGAGCGCGCAGCATCTCGCCAGTCAGCGCCGGATTGCCCGACTGCTCCATGTACAGGCCACATACATCGTGAGCCCAGGTCAGGAAACCGGTCGATCCGCAGCTGCGGCTGATTGCGCGCATCGCGTCGATGGCGAGGCCATAGCGGCAGCCGCTGTCTTCAAGGTGGGCGCCAAACGCCCCCGCCCGGCCGAGTGAGGCCATGATCTCGAGCGGATAGTGGCCTTCGTGATCGATACGGTACGCCGCATCGGACAACGGACCGTTTGCAACCGCAGTCACGCGTTCCATGACCTGTGCATCGGTCCACGACGGTTCGAACACAGATTGGCTTTCATCGGCAGGATTCATGGCTTTTTCTCCGGTTAAGGCTGGCAGGACGAGGCGTGGGGCCCTCAGTCGGCCAGGCCGATGGTGAAAGGAATCGGGTTGCGCATCGTGTTCGCGACCGGCGAGTAGTAGTTCGCATGCTTGACGATGTCGTCGAGCTCTTCGCGGCTGGCGTCGCCCTCGATCACGACCTTGACCCGGATGTCCTGGAAACCCATCTCTTCGGGCTTGCGTTCCGCGCCGCCGGCACCCCAGGCGGCCGTATTGCCGATATCGGCTTCGAGAAAGACCTCGAGGCGCGACAGCTTGACCTCACGATGGGTGGCCACCGCCGTGATGCCGACGCTGAGACAGCCACCGAGCGCGGAGAGGACGATTTCGCCCGGTGCCGGAGCGGTGTTCTCGCCGAACAGGTGCAGGGGCTCATCGACCACCACCGGGTTATGGATCCCGACGAAACTCCACGAGCGGAACTGGCCCTGCATCACGGTATGAACCTTGTTGGTACCGCGGCGCTCGGGGTTCTCGCGACCCGAAGCGGCGAATTTCAACAGCCCGTCGCGATCGATCGGGCGAAGCTGGGTTTTGACGGTTTGGGGGTTGAGGGTCGTGGTCGTCAAGGCGTTCTCCTGGGGAATTGGACGGCGGATTTGCTACCGCACTCGGTTCATCGCAAATTCGATGGACTCGACATCCCTTTTGCAACGACCGTGCCAGAAGAACAGCAAACTTCTTAAAACATTGATTTTTATCAATACAAGAGGCGACTTGATGTGATCGTCATCATCTGGATATCCGATCACAGCCACTGACATTGTTAACAATGTCGACATTTTGTAGACACTTCAGGCCAGGGCGATAGCTGCGCCTCCGCTCGGAACCATCACGCATCCAGCGCCAGTTTCTGCCAGCGATAGGCAAACTGGCGCGCAGTCATGCCCAGCACCTGTGCCGCTCGCGACTTGTTGCCCCCGCACTGGGCGAGCGCCTGGCGCAACTCGGCGGCAGAGTGCGATCCTGCGGGCGCATAGGGGCGAACGTTCGGAAACGTGCCCGGATTCGCCGCTGCCCCTGCACCCGGTGCGGACTCGGCCAGCGCCTTCGCTGCCGACGCTGCTTCGCCGCTGGGCATGAATTTCTCGATGTCGGCAAGACCCACGATCGGCTTCTCGGCCAGCAGCACGATGCGCTCGATCAGGTTCGCCAGTTCGCGGATATTGCCCGGCCACGAGTACGCTTCCAGCCGCGCAATCGCCTCCTGGGTCAGGTTCACGCTGCGCTGGTTGGCCTGGTTGGCCCGGCTCATGAAATTGAGCGCAAGGGCATGGATATCGCTCTTGCGCTCAGCCAGTGAAGGCAGCCGGATGGGGATCACGTTCAGGCGATAGTAGAGATCCTGCCGGAACAGCCCGCGGGCCACCTCCATTTCGAGATCGCGGTTCGTCGCCACCACCAGGCGGACGTCAATGCGGATCTCGCGCTTGCCGCCAAGATGGGTGATCGTGCCCTCCTGCAGGGTACGCAGCAGTTTGCCCTGCATCGGGAGCGGAAGTTCGCCGATCTCGTCGAGAAAGATCGTGCCCCGGTTCGCCTGCTCGAACAGCCCCTCGCGGTTCGTGCTGGCGCCGGTAAATGCGCCACGCTCGTAGCCAAACAGTTCGGACTCGAACAAGGTATCGGGGATCGCCGCGCAATTCACCTTGATGAAGGGCGCGTCGCGGCGCGGACTTGCAAGATGCAGGGCTCGCGCAAACAGTTCCTTGCCCGTGCCCGATTCACCCAGCAGCAGCACGCTCGCGGTCGAATCCGACACCTTCTCCAGCTCGGAAATGGCCCGCAGCAGGGGCGGTGACGTGCCGATGATGCCGTAGCGGGCGGTCTCGTGCTCGAGGGCATGAATCAGGATCTGGTTCTGCTGCTCAAGCTCGCGGGTCTTGGCCTCGAGCATCGCCTGCAACTGCAGCAACTGCCCGGCCAGCGTGGCCAGGATGCGCAGAATCGAGAGGTCGTCGGCAAGCGCGCGGCTGCGCGTGCGAATGCGGTGACAGGCGAGCACGCCAATGGTTTTCTGTTCGATGCGGATGGGCAAGGCAATGAAGGAGACCGGTCCTGAAGGGAGATTCTCACGCTCGACCGCACGCCCGAGGAAGTTCTCGTCACGATCGATGTCCTGCACGATGATGAGCTGACCGTGCGCCAGCACCGCCCCGGTGACACCTTCCCCGGGCAGATAGCGCCCGCGCTCGACCTCATGCCGGGTCAGGCCATAGGCGTAGCGAATCCGGCTCGATTTGCCGTCATCGTCGAGCAGGACGATTCGCCCGCGGTTGAGGCCGAGCAGTTCCGACAGCAAGTGCAGGGTCTCGCGCAAGACGACATCGGGCGAAAGGCTCTTCCCGACGAGGCCCATGACCTGCTGCATCAGCAGCATCTCCTGTTCGCGCCAGAACGAGGGGGAACTGTCCGGATCGGACTCGGTAGGCTGTGCTTGCTCCATCAGTAGGTTCTAACACGGCTGCACGCCTCAAGCCAATGCCCTGGCCGGACAGGAAGGAGCGGACAACGTCGCAGAAAGTGCGTAAATCGATTTGTCATCACGAACGAAATCACACGCGCACAGACGATTTGACACGCGGAAAGTCAGTGAATCGCTTCCTGAATGGATAATCTGCCAACTAAACGACTTTCAACGCAATATTATTCTCCATTCAATCTGATTTTGTGCTGAACTTGCAATCGTCTGCCGCGTACTCCTGCGTAAGATTCTCCCTATCGCCTCAGGGCTCAGACAGATCGAGGAACACGCCATGATGTTGCAGGATCCAGCCACCAAGTACCGTCCCTTTGCACCGATCCGGCTCGCCGACCGTCAGTGGCCGAACCGCGTCATCGACAAGGCGCCGATCTGGATGAGCACCGACCTGCGCGACGGAAACCAGGCCCTGTTCGAGCCGATGAATGTCGAGCGCAAGATGCGCATGTTCCGCACCGTGTGCGAGATCGGCTTCAAGGAGATCGAGGTTGGCTTCCCTTCGGCCTCGCAAACCGACTTCGACTTCGTGCGTCAGCTCGTCGAGGGCGGTCACATTCCCGCCGACGTCACCATCGAAGTGCTCACCCAGGCACGTGAAGACCTCATCCGCCGCACCATGGAGTCGGTGCGCGGCGCGCCGCGCGCCATCATTCACGTCTATAACGCGACATCGCCGACCTTCCGCGACGTCGTGTTCGGCATGAGCAAGCCCGAAGTGATTGCGCTCGCCGTATCGGCCGTACGCATGATCAAGCAGCTCGCCGCCGAGCAGCCGGAAACCGAGTTCGTGCTCGAATACAGCCCGGAAACCTTCTCCGCCACCGAGATCGACTTCGCCGTCGAGGTGTGCGATGCGGTCACGGCCGAGTGGGGCGCGACGCCCGACAACAAGGTGATCCTCAATCTTCCGGCCACGGTCGAGGTCGCCACGCCCAATATCTATGCGGACCAGATCGAGTGGATGCACCGCAATCTCGCCCGTCGCGACAGCGTCATCCTCAGCCTGCACCCGCACAACGACCGCGGCACGGGCGTCGCCGCCGCCGAGCTCGGCCTCATGGCGGGCGCCGACCGCGTGGAAGGCTGTCTCTTCGGCAACGGCGAGCGCACCGGCAACGTGGACATCGTCACCCTCGCGCTCAACCTCTACACCCAGGGCATCAACCCGGGGCTCGATTTCTCCGATATCAACGCGGTTGCACGCACCGTCGAGTACTGCAACCAGCTCCCGATCCACCCACGCCACCCCTATGTGGGGGATCTCGTATTCACGGCCTTCTCAGGCTCCCACCAGGACGCCATCAAGAAGGGATTCGCTGCTCAAAAGGCCGGCGCCCCGTGGAACGTACCCTATCTCCCGATCGACCCGGCCGATGTCGGCCGCAGCTATGACTCGGTGATCCGGGTCAATAGCCAGTCGGGCAAGGGCGGCATCGCCTACCTGCTCGAAACCGAATACGGCATCGCCATGCCGCGTCGCCTGCAGGTAGAGTTTTCACGCGAAGTGCAGAAGGTGACCGATGCGACCGGCGGTGAAATGGCGGCAGCCGACATCTGGGGGCTGTTCTCGGACACCTATCTCGAGACCGACACACCGGTGCGCTATTGCGAGCATCACCTGTTCGAGCATGGCGCGGCACAGGGCATCCGCCTCGTGGTCGAGATCGGTGGCACGCGGCACATGCTGGCCGGTGAAGGCAACGGTCCGATCGATGCCGCAGTGCATGCCTTGCGCACCGTCGGCATCGACGTTCAGGTGCGCAGTTTCGAGGAGCGTTCGGTGGCGCCGAGCGAGGACGGCGGCAACGCGCAAGCCTGCGCCTTCATCGAACTCTCGGGCGCCAGCGGCGGCATCGACTGCTATGGCGTCGGCATCGACACCAACATCGTCACCGCGTCCATTCGCGCCATCGTCAGCGGTGTGAACCGGCTGGACCCGGCTGCGGCCGGCAACCCGGTCGCGCAGGCTGCATGAAGCTGAACGCCGGCGGTTCTGCCGCCGGCTGAAGGGCAAGGTGGAACCCGGGTCTGACGCTCCCGGGCAGATGCATCAGCCGGGTGGAAACAAGGGCATCCAGTAAGCAAGGGCGTCGTCACGCTGCTCCTCGCGGTCCACCGTGCCATCCTCCATGGATGGCCGCGCACTCGCCGCCTCCCGTTCCGCTGCCGAAAACCAGTCTTGCGACCAGCGCTGTACCTGCTCCAGAATTTCCAGACGCATTTGAGACCTCCTGTCTCACAGACAAGGACACCGCGCACCAAGCATGGCGATGCGCTCGGGAACCCGCCCCGGATTGGTGCAGATCTGCGGAAAATGGCTCCGCTGAACCCCTGCAGCCGGGCGAGCAGGCTTTTCCTAGCAGCTTTTGTACCCATATTCAGTCCCCGGCGGGCGCGCCCTGAAGTACTTCGACATGATTTGCCGCCGCGGCGAGCTGTCGATCGCATCCGTCGAGGGCCACAATGCCGACCGATTTCGACTGCCTGACGCTGCTGTTCCAGCAGGACGGCCAGGGTGGCCTGCAGGTCTGTCCCGGCAAGGAAGCCGACGCACAGGAATGGACGCCCGTCGAACCCGCGACCGGCGTGATCACCTGCAACATCGGCGACATGCTGATGCGCTGGAGCGACGACCAGCTGCCGTCGAACTTCCATCGTGTGCGCAATCCACAGCCGCATGAGTATCAGGGCGACCGCTACAGCATTGCCTTCTTCTGCCAGGCCAATCGCAGTGCCGTCATCGAAGGGCCGGGCAGAATGCACCCGCCAATCACTGCGGGCGACTACCTGCAGCAGCACATCAACGCCAACTTCGCGAAATACGGATTTCCCAGCGCACACGCGGCCCGCACACGGTCCTCACGCGTGTGGCCGATCCGGCGGCGGCTGCAGCCAATGTACCAGCCCTGTTTCGAAAATGGCCGGAAGCCATGCACCGTTCGTAATACACTCCCAAGATTAACCCCAATCTGGGCAGTAGATTACGAATGACGCTGCTTTGACCGGGGCAACCCAGCAGGGGAACGGACGATGGACTCATTTCAGTGGGACGAGAATTTCGTCACCGGCATAGACGAAGTCGATAGCCAGCACATGGAGCTGGTCCGCATCATCAACCGCATTGGCGACGCCTTGTCCAATGCGTCCGCAGCGGGCCCGAAATCGCTTGCATACCTGATCGACGAACTCGCTGCCTACACACGTTTCCATTTTGCGGCCGAAGAGTCGATGATGGCCGCGCAGGGTATCGACCCGCGACATCTCGAATCGCAGTCCCGCGAGCACGAGAGCTTCGTCGATGAGATTGTCCGTATTTCGCAGACGGAGATGACCGCCGAGCTTTCGAGCCGTCTGCTCAGTTTTCTCATCCACTGGCTGGCGTACCACATCCTCGGCTCCGACCAGTCGATGGCCAGGCAACTGCGCCTGATCGGCCAGGGCATGAGCCCGGAACAGGCCCTGTCCGAAGATGCCCGGCTCGGCACCCGTGCCACCGAGCCCCTGCTTGCTGCACTGAGCGGCCTCTTTGCCCAGGTGTCGCAGCAGAACCGCGAACTGCACGAGCTGAACCAGACGCTTGAGGCGAAAGTTGCAGAACGCACGCGCGAACTGGCCGTCGCCAACAGGAACCTCGAAACGCTGTCGCTCACCGATGTCCTGACCGGCCTGCCCAACCGGCGCCATGCAATGCACGTCATCGGGCTTGAGTGGCAGAGCTCGGGGAGCCCGCTTTCGCTGATGATGATCGATGCGGACGGATTCAAGACCGTCAATGACACCTGGGGCCACGAAGCCGGCGATACGGTATTGACCACGCTGGCACGAACGCTCGCAGAATCGGTGCGCACCGACGACATGGTGTGCCGCCTGGGTGGCGACGAGTTTCTCGTGATCTGCCCCCACACGCCACTGGAAGGTGCAATGCAGCTCGGCGAAAGCCTGCGGGCGAGGGTCAATGCGCTGCGGGTCGCTGCCGGTGGTGGCGAGTGGCCGGGCAGCGTGAGCATCGGCGTTGCCTCACGCACGACCGCCATGCACACCCCTGACGAACTGATGCGGCGTGCAGATGAAGGTGTTTACATGGCGAAGGCACGTGGACGAAACTGCGTGGCAAGCGCCGACCTTCCCACCTGACAATCATGAGCATGCTGACTCTCACCCACTTGTATCGCTACCCGGTCAAGTCCCTGCGCGGCGCGCAGCACCCGGCGCTCGACATCGGCGCGAAGGGCTTCAGCTTCGACCGCCACTGGATGGTCGTCGACGCGCAGGGACACTTTCTCACCCAGCGTCAGTTGCCGAAAATGGCACTGATCGCTACCCGGATCGATGCAGGTGGCGTGCTGACGCTGAGCGCGCCGGACATGCCCGACATCACGCTGCAGGGAACGACACAGCAGCGCATGCCGGTCACGGTGTGGGAAGACACGGTAGAGGCGACGCTGGCCGATCCGGCTGCAGACGCCTGGCTGAGCCGCTTTCTGGCGCAAGCTTGCCGCCTGGTGCAGTTCGCCGAGGATGTTCAGCGCGCGCTCGACCCCGACTACGCCGCGCCATCCGATCAGACCGGCTTTGCCGACGGCTTCCCCTTTCTGCTGATTTCGCAGGCCTCGCTCGACGATCTCAACGCACGGCTTGAGCAGCCGCTGCCGATGCAGCGCTTCCGCCCCAACCTGGTGGTGAGCGGCTGCGAACCCTTTGCCGAAGACCGCTGGCGGGTGATTCGCATCGGCGGCGTGGTCTTTCGCGTGGTGAAGCCCTGCGCACGCTGCGCAATCACCACAATCGACCCCGAGACTGCGCTGCGCAGCCCCGAACCCCTGCGCACGCTGGCAGGCTACCGGCGGCACAACAACATGGTGATGTTCGGGCAGAACCTGATTCACGACGGCCCGGGGCGGCTGGAAGCGGGGATGGCGGTCGAGGTGCTCGAGTAAGCCGCCCTCTTGCTTCAGTTACTGGGGCGCAAAGCGTCCGCGCAGATAGGCGATGATTTCGTCCGACTCGTACAGCCACTTGCTGTTGCCCGCCTTGTCGGAAACCCGCAGGCAGGGCACCTTGGCCTGACCGCCGCCGCGCACCAGCTCCTCGCGGACGCTGCCCGGTTGCTGCGCATCGCGACGTTCGATCGGCAGCGAGAGGCGACGCATCTCCTGGCGCACCTTGATGCAGAACGGACAGGTCCTGAATTCATACAGGGCCAGCATGCCGCATTCCCTGTCGACCTTGCCCTGCTCTTCCGCCGGGCGTGACACGCCCTTGGGCCGGGTAATCATTTCCCACAGCAGAATCATGGGTCCGATGACGAGACGCAGGGTCTTGAAGAATGCTCTGATGACAACTTTCATGATCGTTTTCCGATAGATGGCAACGCCCGCCTGGGCATGCACGGCACTGCCTGCAGGCGATAAAATTCGAACAGGGCGCCGAGAATAGAGGAACACGCGGGATTTTGGTGCACTGAAAGCGACCATGAACGGCTGCCGGCATCATCATTTTCAGCCCGATAGTCAGGCATCATTACCCCGCGCAACCCCGTCGTCATCGCCAGCCGCACCCATGGACGCATCACTCTCCGCCGCCATCGATCTCTACTGCGAACGCACCAGCCCCGGCTTCTGGGCAGAGCCGGTCAACGCACTCACCAACCTGTCCTTCGTGCTGGCGGCGATCGCAATCATGCTGCTGATGCGTCGCAACGGCATCCGCGCCAGCGCTCCGGCCGTGTTCCTGACCGCCAACATGGCCTGCATCGGGATCGGCAGCTTTCTGTTTCACACCCTGGCCAACCGGTGGACGATGTTCGCCGACGTGCTGCCGATCTTCATCTACCAGATGGCCTTTCTTGTCCTGTATGCGCGCAATATCGGCGGCCTCGCACCCTCCAGGGTCGCTGCGCTGGTGCTGGTCTACGTCCTGGTGTCCGTCGGCTTTGCCACGCTGCCGAGCGCATGGGTGAACGGCTCGCTGGCCTACGGCGGCGCGCTGGTGTTCATCGCTGCGATCGGGATCTACCACCGCGCCGCAGGCAAGCGCGAGCCGCTGATCCTGCTGCTCGCAGTATTCGTCTTCGTGGTGTCGCTGAGCTTTCGCTCGCTCGACATGGCACTCTGCGAAACCGCTACGCTCGGCACACACTTCCTGTGGCACCTGCTCAACGGGCTGGTGCTTTACCTGACCACCCGGGCCTATGTGCTGAACCAGCCCGGCGCACGCTGAAGGCGGCAAGACGCCGCCGCGGCCGGTCACGCACCATCGGCCATTGCGAGCCGCAGCCTGCGCACCAGTTCGTCCATCTGCGTTTCGTCGACGTTGCCGTAGCCCAGTACCAGCCCGTTGCAGCACAAGGGCGCGTGCGCATAGTGCGACAGGGCCCGCACCCCGAGCCCGAGCCGGGCCGCACACCGCGCCACCTCGGTATCGCGCAGCGCGGGTGGCAAACGCAGCACCAGATGCAGGCCCGCCGCGCCGCCGTCGATACCGAGTTCAGGACCGGGCTGACGCAGCAGCGCCGCACGCAGCGCACGCTGGCGCAACTCGTAGCGCTTGCGCATGCGGCGCAGATGGGAGGTGTACTGGCCACGCCGGATGAAATCGGCCAGCGCCACCTGTTCGATGCCCTGACCGGCGCGCACGGCTTGCCCTGCGGCGTGCGCAAATGCGCCGGACAGCGCCGGCGGCAGCACCAGATAGCCAATGCGCAGGCCGGGATAGAGGGTCTTGCTGAACGTGCCCGCATACACCACCGCCGCCCCCGGCTGCAGTCCGTGGAGCGCAGGCAGCGCCGGGACGCCGCGTTGAAACTCGCTGTCGTAGTCGTCCTCGATGATCCACGCACCAGCCGCACGTGCGCCCTCCAGCAGGGACAGACGGCGCGCGAGCGACATGACGTGTCCGCTGGGATACTGATGCGAGGGCGTGACCATGATCAGGCGCGGCGGATGTGCGTGCCAGTCTGCCTCGGCCGGCGCCAGTCCGTCCTCATCGACCGCCACCGCGTGCAGGCGCAGGCCGGCCAGGCCGAGTGCGCCGCGCGCCGCCAGATAACCGGGGTTCTCCACCCACGCGGTGTCGCCACTGTCGGCGAGCAGCCGCGCACACAGGTCCAGCCCCGACTGGGTACCGCTGGTAATGATCACCTGCCCGGGCGTGACGGCAAAGCCGCGCACGGTCGAGAGCTGTTCGGCCAGCGCGGCCCGCAGGACCGGCTCGCCACCATACGGCGTATGACCCAGCTGGCGCGCACCCGCCTCGCGCCACGCCCGGTCCAGGCTGGCCCGCCAGCTGCGAAAGGGGAAGGCACCGAGATCGAGCGCACCGGGCGCGAAGGGCAGGATGTCGGTGTCCGGCCCGTGCTCGGGCTGAAGTGCAGCTGCGGCACGCACCGACAGACCGGGCAGGGCCACGGTCTCGCCGTGCGATCTGCGTGCGGACGCATCGGGCAGCGTGAGTTGCGCCACGCGGGTGCCATGACGGTCGGCCTGCAGACAGCCCTCCGCGCTCAACTGCTCATACGCGAACAGCACCGAGTTGCGCGCAATGCCCAGACCGGCAGCAAGGCTGCGGCTGGAAGGCAGGCGCGCGCCGGCCTTCAGCTGGCCGCTCAGAATGGCCTCGCGCAGCCGCTGATACAGCAGGCGCTGGCGCGGCACACCCGGCGGAAACGGTGGGGCCAGCAGCCAGTCGAGTTGCATGGTGGCTCCAATCCAAATGAATCTGGTGGCACTACTGATGGTGCCACCAGCAGCATATGCTGGCCGCTCACCTCAAACAAGCGTCAGGCACCCCGACATGAACACGCACCCCGCCCCTTCCGAGCGCACCCGCGTCAGACGCCTCCCGGCGCGCGCCCACTACGACAGCGAGACCATCAACGGCATTGTCGACGCCGCCACGGTGTGCTCCGTCGCCTTCCAGTGGGAAGGCTCCGTCCATGCCCTGCCCACCATCCACTGGCGCGAGGGCGAGCACCTATACATCCACGGTGCCAAGGGTTCGCGCATGCTCAAGGCGCTCACCACCGGTCAGGCCTGCGTCACCATTGCGCTCGCCGACGGACTGGTGATGGCGCGCTCGGCCATGCATCACTCGATGAACTACCGCGCGGTGGTGGTCTATGGGTGTTTCGAACAGCTTGATGAGCCGGACGCCAAGCTCAACAGCCTGCGTGCCCTGATCGAAGGCATTGCGCCGGGGCGCTGGGAACAACTGCGCCCGATCACCGGCAAGGAACTCAACGCCACCACGGTGTTGCGCATCCCCCTGACCGAGGCGTCGGCCAAGATTCGCGCAGGCGGGGTCAAGGATGATGAGGAGGATCTCGGCTGGCCGGTATGGGCGGGTGTCATTCCCCTGCAGACAGTGCGCGGCACGCCCGTTACCGAGCCCGACAGTGTCGTGCGCGATGCCCCCGCCGACGTGGTGAACCCGGCCGCGCCAGTGGTCTGATTCAGCCGCAGGAAGGCAGCGCCGGATCGAGATCGGCGGCCTGATCGACGTCGCGCAGGATGCGGTCATCGTGCCAGTCGAGCATGCGCACGTCGGCCTCCTGCAGCAGATCGCGCGCGCCACGGTCACCCTCCAGCGCGGCAAGACGGCGCCCCCATGCCGCACCGAAACCGACCGGATGCCCGCGCCGGCCGCCGTGCATGGGGGCCACCACCGTGTCGGGCCGGTCGATGGCGGCGGCCACCGTGCCAACCGCGGCTGCGGGCAACCAGGGCATGTCAGCGAGCGCGATCACCCAGCCGGCAGCATCCGCACTGGCCGCCACTGCCGCCGCCAGCGCACTGCCCATGCCCTGCTCGGCGTGCGCGGTTTCCAGGATCTCGCAGCCTGCCAGGCGCAACCAGTGCCCCCGCTCCGCCTGCCCCGGACGCACCACCGCGAGGCTGCCGGGCAGCGCCGCGCACAAGGCAAGGGCGCTGTGCCAGATCAGCGGACGACCATCGGCCAGGCGCACGAGCAGCTTGTCGCGCCGCCCTTCGGGATCGAAGCGGCGGCCGTAACCCGCCGCAAGCAGGATGCCGCGCACCATCACTTGCGGGCGCAGGCGGACAAGGCGTTTTCGGCCAGTTCGAGTGCGGCCTTGGCCTCTGCCACCGGCAGGACCCGCTCGGGCACCACACCATTCTTTACCGCGACCAGTTCAGCCGCGATCGAGACCGCAATCTCGCCCGGCGTGCGACTGCCGATGTACAGCCCGGCCGGGCCGCGCAGGGCCGCCACCTGCGCCGCGTCGAGATCGAACTCGCGCAGACGCTCGCGCCGCACGGCATTGTTGTGTCTCGAGCCCAGCGCCGCCACGTAGAAGGCAGGCGAGCGCAGCGCCTCCATCAGCGCGAGATCGTCGAGCTTGGGGTCGTGGGTGAGTGCGATCACCGCGGTGCGCGCGTCGGGGCGCATGCCGATGACCACATCGTCGGGCATCTCGCGGGTGAGCACGGTGCCCGGTACGTTCCATTCCTCGGACCACTCTTCGCGCGGATCGCAGACGGTGACGGCGAAGTCCAGCGCGAGCGTCATGCGTGCGAGGCTGGCCGCGAGCTGGCCGGCGCCGATCAGCAGCAGGCGATAGCGCGGCCCGAACACGCTGACCAGGGTTTCCCCGTCGAAGCCCGTCGCCTGCTCGGGATGCGCCGGCGCCAGCGCACTCCTGCCACTGGGCAGATGCAGGCTGCGCTCCACCAGTTCGCCCGCCGCCAGCCTGGCCAGCAGGGCGTCGAGCGGTGCCGGGTCGGCCAGCGGCTCCAGCACCAGTTCCATGGTGCCGCCGCACGGCAGCCCGAAACGGCGGGCCTCCTCGGCACCGACGCCATAGCTCACCTTGCATGCCGCTTCGGGCATGCCTTCGGCGCGCAGGCGCTGCATGAGGTCGTCCTCGATGCACCCACCCGACACCGACCCCACCGCACGTCCGTCTTCGCGCAAGGCCAGCAGCGCGCCTGGCGGACGTGGCGACGAGCCCCAGGTACGCACGACCGTGGCCAGCAACACCCGTTTTCCGTCTGCGAGCCATGTTCTGGCACGCTGCAACACCTCCAGATCCAGACTATCCATGCCCTTACCCCATCTCAAATCGGTACAGAACCTGGCGCGCCCGCTTCGGCAGAA